>Ga0098043_1000022_pt1 | contig 46118 bp, 31 predicted proteins | sample 9B_taG_FD_92581 | JGI IMG/M metagenome (GOLD analysis project Ga0098043, IMG submission 92581) | Marine viral communities from the Subarctic Pacific Ocean - 9B_ETSP_OMZ_AT15188_CsCl metaG | ecosystem: Environmental > Aquatic > Marine > Oceanic | place: Subarctic Pacific Ocean | collected 2015-01-10 | reverse complement strand
TAGGGAGTATATTAAAGATTGTGGATATAAAGTTACATCAGAATATATGCCAGCACAATTTATCAATCAACTGGTGAAATCGTAGCAGTCGAAAATGTAAACAACTCAACGGAGATTCAATCATGGAAGTAACATCAAGAGATGGAAATATGGTTGTTGATTTCTATCCTGTAAAAACATGGGATAACAAATTAATCTCCAATCGTATGCTTAAAGTATTATCTTTCAGAGGTGATATGCAAAAGAAAATGTTAATATCTCGTGATGAGTTTTATTATCAAGTTAGGGAGTATATTAAAGATTGTGGATATAAAGTTACATCAGAATATATGCCAGCACAATTTATTAATCAAGAGGAATATTCTCATGTATGTTAATAAACAACAGTGGTTACAGTTATATTCAATATCATTAATTACCGTTCTTTTTATCATTGTTCTTTAACATGAAACTTACACAATTTGAAATTCTTGAGTATCAACAATTAAAGGATGAATTAGCAAAGGAATATAGACAACAAACAGAAGAATCTCAACGGCATTATTGTTACAAACCACACCGCACTATTCATAATTACTAACATAAATGATTAACCTAATTGCTTTACTATTAATCGTTGCAATCGTATCTACATTAATAGTATTCTCTGTTTACAATCCTCATTAATTGTTGTATAATAGTACTATGAATACATCACAACTCAAATCACAATTAAGACAAGATGTTCTTATGTTAATTGATAGAATGCCTGTGGAAAATGATGTGGATAAATCTAACTTAGTCTCGAAGATTACACAGACTATTAATGATACTTTTGAGAGGCAAAATGCAGTGAAAAGAGGTAAATTATGACTGAAATCGTTAAAAATAGTATTATAAATGTGTTTTTAAATATAAATGCGTTGTTTATAAGTTTTCAACAGACTTGTGGAAAAGTATGTAATAACTGTGGAATATTGTGTGGAAAAGGTGTATATAACTGTCTTGAAATCCTTCTATTAAATGTTGATTTTTATAGTGATCTTAGGGGACATTCTAACAAGAACTCCCCGAAATGTCAAGACCCCCCGATAAGTTTTTGTGAGGATATTGCGTTTTCCACATATAAACTTATAAATACAATCGTGCCACTTGACAAACAGTGGAGAAGGCAGTATAATCTTATTAACTAACACAAACTCCCTCCTAAGTTTCATGTCAGTTCTTTACACTCAGACCCAGAAAAAACAAGTTAGAGTTACACTTAACTTTGACGTGTTCGATGATTTTAATGCTCGTGATATTGATTGGAGAAAAGTATTTAAATTAGAACCAAATGAGTCCGTAGAAAGTTATATCGAAGACTCGCAAATTGACAGGTAGTTTGTGACATCAGACCTTGACAAGTCTCTAAACTGTCAGTGTTAACCAAACCTTTGTAATTTTCGTACTAATTATGACTAACTCATCAGTAGAGTTTGTATCACCTTCCTTTGCAGAATTTCTATTTGAAAATGCAAACAATGGCAGTGAAATCTTATCAGTCCTCGATGATATTGTAGAGGGTGCAGATTCATACCTATAAGTAATAAGAACTGTGTGGTCACTAATTAACACTTAGTGACCTTATTTTATTCGTCTTCGTGAACAGCAGTTATACGCGGTTGTTTATATTTTATGCGGTTCGCGTTGCCGTTTATAAAAATCGATAAGTCCCTAACCTACAGAGGTGACAGTTCGAGTTGTATATAAAAAAATCCCGCAAAAAATTTTTGACCTTTTTACTTTTTTGATATGAAAAAAATTCTCGGTGGATTTTACAGAGTTATAATGTTTCCAATATGGGTCATCATCGGAAGTTGTATAGTTGCGATATATAATATGTGTGTAAAATAAGACATTATGGATCGTGCCTCTGAGACGACTTATCACATATATGCAGGAGATAGAGTGTTATATTATAATTTACGTCAAGAAGAATTTGAAGAGAAGTGGCAATTGTTGAATGTGATGGTAGGATTACTGAAGACTGACTATACAGAAAAAGACTTATCATATAGTATTGCCGCACCACAGGTAGGTGTTGGTGGTCCGAATAGGGTTTCCTCTACATTACCCACAGACGAAGATTCTTATTGACATATACATAATAAACTGATATAATTGAGTTGAAGGACTTACACAATTATGGCAAAAGGATTTACTGTTAAAGCAGCTGCTCCCAAGGCAAATGAACCAGTATGGGATATAGATGCTATCAAAGAACGTATGAAAGGTAAAGCAATAGTCTTTTGTTTACCTGGTAGAGGATGTAGTTATATTTTCCTAAAGAACTTTGTACAACTCTGTTTTGACTTAGTACAGAATGGTATGTCGATACAGATTAGTCAAGACTATTCTTCAATGGTAAACTTTGCACGTTGTAAAGTATTAGGTGCAAATGTATTACGTGGACCGAATCAAGTACCTTGGGATGGTAAACTTAAGTATGACTATCAGTTGTGGATTGACTCTGACATAGTATTTGATGTCAATAAGTTTTGGCAGTTATGTGATCTAGCAATTGATAAGGATGGTAATGAGAAAGAAATTACTGCTGGATGGTATTGTACTGAAGATGGAAAGACTACATCTGTTGCACATTGGTTAGAGGAAGATGATTTCAGATCAAATGGTGGAGTGATGAATCACGAAACTGTAGAGACAATGGCAAGAAGAAAGAAACCATTTACAGTAGACTATACTGGTTTTGGTTGGGTAATGATTAAGAATGGAGTCTTTGAGAGTTTAGAGTATCCTTGGTTCGCACCGAAGATGCAGGTATTTGAATCTGGTGCAGTACAGGATATGTGTGGAGAAGATGTATCATTCTGCTTAGATGCTAAGGAGAAAGGATATGAGATTTGGTGTGATCCTCGGATACGTGTTGGGCATGAAAAACCAAGAGTGATATAAAGTGGGTTAAGACCTCTCATGAGCACCTTTTCTGAAGGTGCTTTTTTTATGCTAAATAATGAATAAATAAGTTAGATTTTCTTTAATGCCTGTTCAACGGATAAGTAAGGGGTTTAAAGACCTGAGCATGTCATTTGAAATTAATCCGATTAATTCTGACCTCATTACGGTTAAGAATGAAACTGCGATTGCAAGATCTGTACGGAACTTGATATTGACATCACCTGGTGAACGTTTCTTTGAACCTGAATTAGGTTCAAGAGTGAGAGAATCTATTTTTGAGAACATAAACGATCAAACTGCATCAGCAATTAAGGAAGAGATAAAAACTACGATCTCACGATTTGAACCAAGAGTTAAGTTGAAAAAGATTAATTGTATTCCTGATTACGAAGGTAATGCATTTAATGTAGTCTTAGTATATGACATTATTGGTATTGATGTTCTTCCACAACAATTAGAATTCGCACTACAGCCAACACGATAATGGCACTAGTAAATTTTACAAATTTAGACTTTAATCAGATAAAAGTCTCTCTCAAAGATTTTTTGAGAGCAAATAGTAACTTCACAGACTATGATTTTGAAGGGTCAAACATTTCTGCAATCATAGACGTACTTGCATACAATACTTACATCTCCTCTTACAATGCCAATATGGTAAGTAATGAGGTTTTCATTGATAGTGCGACATTAAGAGAGAATGTTGTTGCATTAGCACGTAATATTGGTTATGTACCCCGTTCAAAAACTGCTGCAAGAGCTCGTATTTCCTTTTTTGTAGATACGACTGGATTTTCAACAAACCCTGTTACACTGTCTTTAAAGAGGGGTTTGGTGTGTACAGCATCTTCAACCTTTGGAACAGAGAGTTATTCATTTGCGATTGGATCTGATGTTACGGTTCCTGTTGATTCAAATGGAATTGCAAGTTTTGAAGATGTTGAAATATTTGAAGGAAAGTATCTTACAGCAAACTTTATAGTTCAATCAGAGAATCCATCTCCTCCTATCAGATATATTCTCGAAAACTCTGATATTGATACGTCAACAATACGAGTTGAAGTTAGAGATACTGCTGCAAGCACTTCATCAAAGAAGTTTTTACTCTCAGATAGTCTATTTGAGATTACATCTACCTCTAGAGTCTTCTTTATTCAAGAGGTTGAAGATGAAAGATATGAACTACTCTTTGGTGATGGTGTATTTGGTGAAAAATTAGAGTCACTTAACGTTATTGATGTTTCGTATGTTACAACTAGTGGTGCAGAAGGTAATGGAATCACTCAATTTGCATTTAACGGACGTATTGTAGACAACAATAACAACTTAGTGAGTGAAGGAATCTCCTTAATTACGTCAACTTTACCATCTGAGGGTGGAAAAGACATTGAATCTGTAGATTCTATCAAAAGTTTTGCACCTCGGATCTATGCATCCCAAAATCGTGCTGTGACAGCAGCAGATTATGAGGCACTCATACCAAGAATTTACCCAGAAACTCAATCTGTGTCTGTTTTTGGTGGTGAAGAACTTGATCCACCACAATTTGGCAAGGTTTTTATCACAATCAAGCCATTTCATGGACCTTTTGTACCAAATTCCATCAAAGATAACCTCAAAGACAAACTCAGACACTATTCAGTGGCAGGAATTGTCCCAGAAATCCTTGATTTGAAGTTTTTATACGTTGAAACTGATGTTACTGCCTATTATAACGCAAATTTAGCACCAAGTGCGGATTTCTTGAAGACAATTATATCAAATAACATCAATGAATTTGCAAATTCAAGTGAAATGAACAAATATGGTGCAAAATTCAAGTATAGTAAGTTCCAAACTCTTATTGATAACAGTAATTCGGCAATTACTTCCAATATTACGACAGTTATCATGAGAAGAGACATGAGAGCAAGGTTAAATCAGTTCGCAGAGTATGAAATTTGCTTCGGAAATCCATTCTATATAAAAAATGCGAATTCATATAATATAAAATCATCTGGATTTAAAGTTTTTGGTATAAATGACGTTGTTTACATCAGTGATTCACCAAATGTTGAGTCTCAGACTGGAACTCTCTTTTTATTCAAATTGAGATCTCAAACTGAACCAGTAATTTTGAGAAAAAACATTGGAACTATAGATTATGCACGAGGTGATATTATGATTGATGCAATTAATATCTCAAGTACATCAAAATCCGTTCAAGGTGAACCAATAGTAGAAATTTCTGCTTGTCCTCGTTCTAATGATGTGATTGGATTACAGGATCTTTATTTACAACTAGATATTAATAGTAGTACGTTAAATATGTTAACGGATGATATTTCTTCAGGATCCAATCCTTCAGGAACCTTATATAAATCTACACCAAGTTACCATAATGGAAATTTGGCAAGAATTTCTCCTAATGACGGTATTGAAGTCATTGATTTACCATCATTCAGTGTTTTAGGAGATCCTTCAGCATCACAACCATCGTACTAACCATAATACAATTATAAAATGGTAGATACCAGAGTTAAGATTAGTTCAGTTGTTAAAAATCAACTGCCCGCCTTTATTCGGGAGGATTTTCCTCTTGTTAATGATTTTTTATCAGAATATTATAAATCTATAGAAAGTCAAGGTCTTACTCTTGATCTTTTTAAGAATATTGACAAATATATTAAAGTTGACGAGTTAACTAATCTTGTAGATTCGGCAAAGTTGACTGAAAACCTTAATTTTACGGATGATGTAATATCTGTTGATTCTACAACTGGTTTTCCTCAAACTTATGGTTTTCTCAAGATTGATTCTGAGATTATTACATATACAGGAATTACAACAAACACTTTTACTGGTTGTGTAAGGGGATTTAGTGGAATTACTTCATTTACGAATCCAAATGTTCAAGATGAGTTAGTTTTTACAAAATCTGAGATTGCAACTCATACTTCTGGATCTGTTGTTGATAATTTAAGTATTTTATTTTTGAAGGAGTTTTTCAAAAAGGTAAAAACTCAAATTACACCAGGATTTGAAGAAAGAGAGTTAGATAGCAATATTGATAAAAGAATTTTTATAAAACAGTCAAAAAATTTCTACGAATCAAAGGGAACTGATCAATCTTTTGAAATTCTCTTCCGTGCATTGTATGGTGAGAATGTAGATGTTATAAAACCAAGAGATTTTCTATTCAGACCATCTGATGCACAATATCGTGTCACAAAAGATCTAGTTGTAGAGGCATTAGAGGGAGATCCTCAAGAATTAGAGAATAGAACTCTATTTCAAGATTTTTCTGAAGATACAAAAGCAGCAAGAGGTGCAGTAAGTAAAGTAGAGAAAATTAATAGAGGAGATAAGACTTATCATGTCTTAAGTTTAGACTTTGACTACGATAAAGACATTCAAGTCAGAGGATCTCTCTTTGGAGACTTTAGTATTCATCCAATTACAAAAGCAACCTCTTCTATATCTGTTGGATCAACTGTTCTTGATGTAGATAGTACAGTTGGGTTTGCTAAGAGTGGAAATTTGATCACAAAGCACTCTGACGGTGTAGAAACAAAGTTAACATATGAATCAAAATCATTTAACCAGTTTTATGGCGTATCTGGTGTAACAAGAGCAATAGATGACGCACAAAATATAAGAGTTGATAATTTTGCTTATGGATTCATTGGAGTTGGAACTGCTGTTCAGTGTAAGGTAAGAGTTACTGGAGTTATTGCCGATCTTAAGCAAAATTTCTTCTTCTCATCAATGGATGTTGGTGATGTTATAGAACCAAAGTGTTTGGGAGTAGGAGATACGAGTTTTGCTTCCAATAATTGGATTTACAATATTCCTGTTAAGTATAACATAGAATCTGTAACATTTAAATCAGATTCACCGTTTAGATATCTTTTAAAAACATTTGACAAGCATAATTTTTCTACAGGAGATAAAATTTCAATCATTCCAACGAATGAAGCAAAGAAAAGTGCAACGGTACAGACTGTCGTAAACAGTTTTCAATTTATTATTGAAGGTCAAGGTGAATTAGACCTTTCCACATTTTATACAGTTCAAAAAGTTCTAGCAAAGGCAAACTTAGCATCATATCCTAAGTTAAATACTCAAACTACAAATGTACAGAACACGTATGTAAAAGATTTAGATTTATATGTTGCTTCACCATCAATTCCATCATATCTCAATGAGGAGTTAACTGTTACTGATAGATCTTCTATTTTTAATGGAACTATCACTGGTGAAAACATTACTATCTTAAATCACGGTTTCTATACTGGTGATTCTGTAACATATGATGGTGATCTAAGTATATCTGGTATTTTCTTCATCAAAAAGATAGATGACAACACTATCAAGATAGCAAAGAGTAGATCAAACATCAACAGTGGACAATTTGTCTCTATTAATGAAAGCACTGCGTTTTCTAGATTTACTCCAACAAATTTAGACAATAAAACTCTTCAATCACAAAAATTAGTCAGAAAGTTAAAATCTACAGATATCCCATCTGAAAAAATAAAAACAATTTCTGGATCAACTGGTATTTTAGTTAATGGTGTAGAAATACTAAATTATAAATCTGAAGACTCTATATTCTATGGATCTATTGAAGAAATCAATGTTACAGGTGGTGGTAAAGATTATGATATTATAAATCCACCCGTTTTCTCTATTTCTGATTCTAGTGGATCTGGATGTTCTGCTATTGCCCATGTAGAGGGTAATTTACATAGGATTGATATTATAGATGGTGGTTTTGATTATGTTGATGATCCTATCATTACTATCACTGGTGGTAATGGACAAGGAGCAAGAGCAAAAGCAAATACTTCTTTATTGCAACATAGTGTTGAATTTAATTCAATAGAGTCAGCAAATTTAGTAAACCTTACTAACAACACAATTGGTTTTTCCAGTTTCCATAAATTTAGGGATGGTGAACAGGTAATATATGAAACTAATGGAGAGACCTCTGTAGGGGGTTTAACAACGTCTGCAGCATACCATGTTTCAGTTAAAGATGCATTTACCGTCTCAGTTCATAATAACTCTTCTGATGCGATTTTAGGCATATCTAGTGTCAACTTAACATCCTTTGGTACAGGTATTCAGAATTTCAAATCTAGCAGTAAAAAGAAAATTTTAAAATCAATTAGTATTGGAAGTTCGGGTATTGGTTATATTAATCAAAAAACAAACACTAGTATTACAGGAATCAATACTGCAACTAATATTATAAGTGTTAATAATCACAATTACAAAAACGGTGATTTGATATCATATATTCCAAAAGGAACAGCAGTAGAAGGATTGCCTGAAGGTAATTACTATCTTACAAAAGTAGATGATAATTCATTCAGACTATCTGAAGTTGGAATAGGTTCAACAGCACCACTTTTCTATTTTAATAATGAAGATTTTGTTGACTTGCTTTCAGTTGGATCAGGAATTCATGAATTTAATTATCCACCTATATCAGTAACTGTTGATGGTGTGATAGGTGTATCTACGTTGTCAGGTCAAGATTTTGATGCAGTCTTACAACCAGTATTCAGAGGATCTGTAAAATCAGTGTTTGTTGAGAATGGTGGAACGGGATATGGATCATCTGAAATATTAAACTACAATCGTCAACCAATATTTACTTTAAAGTCAGGTCAATCAGCACAATTAAAACCAATTGTTTCTAATGGTAAGATAACTGAAGTATTAGTTCTTAATTCTGGAACTGAATATAATTCACCACCTGATCTAGAAGTTTTGGGTGAAGGAAAGGGAGCTACTATTGTTCCAGTTTTGGATAACGGTGTAATTAAATCAGTAAACATTACTTTCTCAGGATTAGGATATAAATCTGAAAATACATCGATCATAGTCAAACCATCTGGATCAGAATCTAAATTTGAATCAAAATCAAGACAATGGGTAGTCAATAAGTTTACCAGATTAAATGAAACATCGGATATTGCTGATGATGATGGAGTTCTTACTGAAGGTTTAAATACTGAATTTGGTATTCAGTATGCTCATTTATATTCACCTAGAAAACTAAGAAGATCTGTTTTTGCTAAAGATGTTATCGATAATGAGGATATTTTCTCCACTGATCTAGTTTTAGATTCTAATGGTGTTGAATCATTATCAACAAAACACTCACCAATTATTGGGTGGGCATATGATGGAAATCCCATCTACGGACCTTATGGATTCGAGTCCATAACAGGTGGATCTATAAAAGCACTTAGATCTGGATATAAATTACAACCTTTATCTTCTAGACCAAAACCACTAAACGATCAAGGGGCTGATGTATTTGCAGATGGTTTCTTCATTGATGATTATGTTTACGAAGATGGATATGGTGATCTTGATAAACATAATGGTAGATTTTGCGTTACTCCAGAATTTCCTTTAGGAGTATATGCATACTTTACAACCGTAAATCCAATTGCTGAATTGATTGGAAATTTCAAGAATTTCTTCAAACCAGAATTCCCATACTTTATTGGTGATACTTATTATTCAACTCCTATTGATTTTAACTTAGATAGGAAATCAAATCAGGATAATTTTGATATCAATAATAATTTTTACTTTAGAAATACAACACCGTATAATTTATTAAAAGGAAATTCTACTTATGACTACTTTGTAGAATCACCAAAAATTCATAAGCAAAAAACAGTAGTAAAATCAATATATGGTGGTCAAGTTGATTTTGTTGGTGTAGTCACAGGTGGATTCAATTATAGTATTGGTGATGAAGTTGAATTTGACGATACAGGATGTAGTGGAACTGGAGCAATTGCAAAAGTTTCGATATTAGGTGGTAAAAAAATTCATTCTATTCGCACTTCATCCACCACAGTTGATAATGTAGAATTTTTGCCAATACCCACAAGGGGTGCTCTAATAGGTTATTCTACAACACCACATTCTTTAAAGAATCAAGACTCCATAACGATCAGTGGATTAAATACAAGTTTCCTACAAAACAATCAATTACATATTGCTGGAATCCAAACTAATAGATTTACTTTAGGAAATGCTGTAGGAGATTCTTCTGTTACTGGAATTGTCACTTACTTTAATGTTTCGAGTAGTAATTTAGTTTTCCCATTTGTTAGAGAAAACGATATTCTTGGAATAGGAACAGAAAAGGTAAAGGTATTAAATGTTGAATCTGATTCATCTAGATTAAGAGTTCAAAGAGCAGTTGAATCTACAGTTAGTTCTGCACATAAGTCTTATGAAATATTAAGTCAAAATCCAAGAAGTTTAACTATCATATCATCTTTTGATTCTTCTAATTCTAACTTTAAATTAAATAAACAATTATACTTCAATCCAAGTGAAACAGTTGGAATATCAACTCTCACTGGAGTAGGTGCAGGAATTACTGCAACAATAGAAAATCCAGGTATAGGATTAAGTCAAGTATTTGTACCAAGTAAAACATTAAGAATTCCTAATCATGGATTGGAGACAGGAGATGTAATCATCTACAACAATGGTGGAGGAACATCACTTGGAGTTTCAACAGATGGTATAAGTTCATTCACTCTTCAAAATAATCAATCTTTATTTGCTGCTAAGATAAATGATGATTTGGTTGGTATTGCTACCGCAAGAGTTGGTTTTGGTAATAACGGAACTTTTGTCGGAATAGACAGCACAACATCCATAAGTACTTTATTCTTTACTTCTGATGGTGCAGGTGTTGTTCATAGTTTAAAAACAAACTATTCCAATATTTTAAAAGGAAGCATTACAAAAACTGATGGAACAGTAGCAACTGCAGCAACTCATGGATTGCAGATTGATGACAAAGTATACATCAATGCCATCGTTGGAGTAACAACCACAATTAGTGTAACTTATAATGATTATAATAGAAGGTTGATAATCAACCCAAGAACTTTTAGTGCTTCTAATGTAGATGTTGCTAACAATTCAATATCAATAATCAATCACAAATTATATAATGGTGAAAAAATTATACACACATCAACATCACCTTCAGGTGGTTTAATTGATAATCGATTCTATTTTGTAAAAGTAGTTGATAATAATAAAATAAAACTCTGTGATGATTATTATGAGTCTTTAAAAATTAATTCTAAATTTGTTGATATAACTTCAGCATCATCTGGAACTATTAATCCTATAAATCCACAAATAGAAGTTGAAAAGAATCAACAGGTTTATTTTGATTTGTCTGACTCTAGTTTGGCATTTACAAAATTAGGAACTAATTATCCTGCTTTTGATTTTAATTTATACACTGATATTGAGTGTAAAAATATTTACTACACTTCAAAAAATGATCAAAACTTTGACGTAACCAAATCTGGTATTATTGGAGTAGAATCTAATGCTAACTTAACATTAGATATAAACAAACTTACACCAACAAAATTATTCTATGGTTTGATACCAACAAACATTGAAGGAATACCAAATGTCAAAAAAGAAGTAATAAAAGATACTGAGAATTTAAATAACAACAACTCTTTGAATTTGATAGCAAATAGTTTAAGTGCAGTACAAACAATAACTGGTATTGGATCTACTACGTTTAGTTTTGTTTTAACAAAACCAACTACTCAAGATCTATACACTGAAGATGATGGTAATTTTACTTATCAGACAAATTCTAAATCTGTCACTGGTACTATCAAATCAATATCAGTAACCAATAAAGGTTATGATTATAAGAAACTACCAGGAATTAAAGATGTTAGGACTGTAGGAGTTACGACATCAAAAGGATTTGGAGCCATTCTTCAACCATCCAGTGCAACAATAGGACAAGTTCAAGAATTTGATATAGAGGATATTGGATTTGAGTATTCAGCAGATAAAACTCTAACACCTCAAGCTTTAGTTCCTCAAATTTTGACTATCGATTCTTTATCATCTTTTGATAAAATCGGTATTAGTTCAGTTGGTCAATACTATACTATCGCACCAGACTTAATTGTTTTGGATGGATTGACAAAGGAAATTATTGATGATGTTGATTTGGAATATTCTTTAGGAGAATCTGAAGTTACCATTGTAGAGAATAGTAAAAAATTAAGCAATTCTCTTCCCACTATAATTCCAGTTAATAATTCAAATGGAGTTAGTATAGATTCAATTGATTTCAACTTGGGAACTAGAGATGTTACGGTAACTATAGGAGCAAGTTTTAGTAGCACTGATGAATATCCATTTAATGTTGGTGATAAAGTTCTAGTAGAGAATGTAAGTGTTGGACTAGGAACAACTGGTAAAGGATATAATTCTTCAAACTACAATTATAATTTATTTGAAATCACTGCTACTGATCCAAATATTGGAGGGACTTTAGGAACTGTTGCATACAGTATGAAGAACTTCTTATCTGGTGGAGACATTGCTGGCAACTTTGATCCTAATAATTCATCTGGTAAAATAATACCAGAAAAATGGTTCCCAATTTTTGGAATCACCATCAAAAAGAACGAATTTGAAAAAGATGAAATAGTTACCTCTAATAATAAAACTATAGGTATCGTTAACTCATGGAATGGTTTGAGTGGACAGTTAAAAACATCAACTGATGATGTATTCCAAGCTGATAAAATCATAGTTGGAAAATCATCAAACACAAGTGGTAAGATAAGAGAAAGACTAAAATATAATTCTAGATATTCTGTTGGATCATCATCAATAGTTAGAAAAGGATGGAAACGTGAAACAGGATTTTTAAATAATAATTTACAAAGACTTCATGACAATGATTATTATCAGTATTTCTCATATGCTTTAAAATCTAAAGTAGAATTAGAAAAATGGAATGAAACTGTTTCTTCTTTAAATCATACTGCTGGTTTTAAAAAATTTAGTGACTTAGTAATAGAAACAGATACAAGTCAAATAAATTCTGGAATAACAACTATTCCTAATTCTAATTTAGATACTATTTCACATTTAGATTCTTTCTTAGATCTGAATACCTTTAATGATTATGATCTAGTTACTGAAAAAACTTTGAAGATTGATGACAACACAGTTGTATCTAATGAAATTGTATTTAAAACAAAAGTCTTACAAGATTACATAGAATCTGTAGGAAACAGAGTTTTGAGTATTGATGATTTTAGTTCTGAATTTAATGATAAACCAAGAACCGATAGATTTACTGCTGTAGATTTATTCTCATTATCGTCTGCTAGACATAAAAAATATATTGTTTATATTCAAGATTCTAGATTTACTTTAGAGAGACAAATATACGTCGTTTCTCTTTTGCATAATAATAGCACTGCCTTTATACAACAATATGGTGGTGTATACACTATAGCAGATTTAGGTTCATTTGACTTTGATATTCTAGGTACTGATGGAAGACTTCTTTTCTTCCCTAAGAAATTTTCTAGAAATGATTACACTCTCACCAACTTAGCATTCAATATTGAAGATACTATTTCTGGAGTTGGTGCAACTAATTTAGGAACTTCAATTAAGATTAATAGTAGCACTGCTACAGTTGCTTTAGGAACTACAACAGCCACAAACATTTTAACAATTCCTACCACAGTTAGATCTTCTAAGATTAATGTTTCAGCTGGTGCTACCAATCCATCATTTGCTAATTTTGAATTTGATGAATTGACTATTGTTCATGATGGAACAAATGTAGAATTGCTAGAGTATGGTCAGATTAATACAGATACTACTACTCCTGATGGAACAACAGGACTTGGAGAATTTGATGCCTCTATTTCAGGTGGAAATATAAATGTTACCTTTACTCCAACTGCAGGAGTTACTACACAAACTGGATACAATTTCAATACAATAAGAATAGATGTTTATGGTGGTGCGACTGGAATTGGAACTCATTTATTTGATACAGGAAAAGTTGATTCCAGACTTACAACAATTTCATCATCAGCTTCACCTACTGCAAATGTGGTTGCAGAGTATAGTGACAAATATAGAAGTGCTTACTATTTCGTTAGTATACAAGATACAACAAATAGTCAATATCAAGCATCTGAGATCTTAGTTGTAGATGATGGAACAAATGTTTTCTTGACAGAATATGGTGTAGTTCAATCTGGAGGAAATCTTGGTGATTTCACTGCAACTATCTCATCTGGAACACGACAACTTAAATTTACTCCTCTAGCAAGTGCTAATGTAAATGTAAGAGTATTCCAAGCATCTATTGGATTAGCAGATCCTACAATTGCAGATAGTGCTATAGATTTAACTAATGCATCAATAGACAGTGGTTTCGGTAACTATACTGGAACTGAAACTGATGTCAAACGTGAATTTAATCTTAATCATAATCAATTACCAATATTCAAGAGAAACTTTATAGGAAGTGCCTCTACTGTTGTAGATGTTCAAAATGATAAGGTATTCGTACCAGATCATTATTTCGTAACAGGTGAGGAATTATCTTATACTCATGCTGGTCAAGGTGCAATTAGCATAACATCCACAAATATTCCTGGTGTTGGTGTTACTGATAAATTACCATCTAGTGTCTTTGTGGTAGCATCTGATGATTCAAATCTAAAATTTGCATCATCTGCAGAAAATGCTTTAAAATCTTCTCCAGAGATTTTGAATATAACTGCTGTTGGTATTGGAACATCTCATGCCCTAACATCTAAGAAACAAAACTCTAAAGTAGTTGTAAGTTTAGATAATGTAATTCAATCCCCCATCGTATCAACTGCTGTAACAACCACTCTAGTTGGTGGAGTAGATCTATCCACAGACTCAGTTACTGTTGCTGGAATCACTTCAATATTTGGTGGTGATTTGATTAAGATTAATGATGAGATTATGAGAGTTGATGTAGTTGGATTTGGTGCTACTAATAAGTTAAGAGTTAAGAGACCTTGGATGGGAACTAGTTTGTCAACCCATGCGATTTCTGATTTAGTTACTAAAATTGATGGTAACTTTAACATAGTAGAAAATATTATAAACTTCTATACTGCTCCCATAGGATTAACTCCAATAGGAACCACATCTGGTTCTCCAGACGAAGTTGATTTCATTGGAATAGCAACTCACTCTACCTTTAACGGTAGATCATTTATGAGGTCTGGAGTACCAGGCACTCCTCATGAACCATATTTCAAAAATATTATTTTTGATGATATCTCAGATCAGTTTACTGGATTTAAAACTTCCTTTAACTTAAAATCTGGTGGACAAAATGTAACTGGAATATCCACAGACAATGGATTGATATTAATAAATCAAATAGCACAAGGTCCATCTAGACATACTGATCCAGTTAACGTAGTTGGTAATTATACTCTAAAAGAAAATGCAGGAATAACCAGTATCCAGTTTGTAGGAACAGCAATGTCTGTTTCATCTGATCCAAATACAGCAGGAATACCTGTTGGTGGTGTCATTATATCTGTTGGATCAACTCAAGGTTTTGGATATCAACCATTAGTTGCTGCTGGTGGAACTGCGATTGTTTCTGGATTGGGAACTATTAGTTCTATTTCGATTGGAAATAGTGGATCTGGATATAGATCAGGTTCTCAACCAATAGTAAATGTAGGTGTTAAGACAGCAAGCACAGGAACTCCTGCTATTGAGTTCATCGGAACTGCTGCTATTAGTAATGGAAACATTGTTAGTGTTGCAATCACAAATCCTGGTACAGGATACACAACAACAAATCCACCAGAGGTTGTGTTTGATCTACCATTATCATATACAAATATTCCTTTAGTGTATGCTGGTGGTTCTAGTGGTATCGGTGCTGAAGCAACAGTTGATATAGTAGTGGGACAAGGATCTAGTATTATTGATTTCAAAATTAATAAGCAAGGATCTGGTTACGGAGAATCTCAAGAATTAACTATTGGAGTCGGAGGAACTGTTGGAATTCCAACTAATTCTTCTGTTACTTTACAAGAGTTTAGATTGACGATTGAATCAACTAGCACTAATACTTTCAGTGGGTCTGTATTTGGTGATCTACTACCTTTAGATGATATAAGTGATCTTTTCAATGGTTCAACTAGATCATTCCCAATAAAATTAAATGGAGTTCAAAAGACAATCAAGTCTAGATTAGGATCTTCAGTAAATGTCGAAGATACTCTTCTTATATTCATAAATGATATACTTCAAGTTCCTGGTGATGGATATGTATTTGAGGGTGGAAGTTTTATTACTTTCACTGAAGCACCTAAAAATGAGGACACTGTTAGAATTTTATTCTATCAGGGAACTGGTGCAGTTGACACTAAATTTGTTGACATTCTCGAAGAAGTTAAACGTGGAGATGATTTAGACATCTATGATGAAAATCTAGAGTTTGATGAGGATAAAAGATTAGTTGTCAAAGTAAATGCTACTGATAGTGTGGATACAAACGTATACGCAGGACCAGGTATTAATCAAGACGAAACTTATGTTAGATCTGTAACTTGGTCAAAACAGACAGAAGATAAATTTATAGATGGTGTTTCTGTAAGTAAGAGTAGACCTCTATACGAACCTTTGATTTTCCCATCTACTAATCTAATTCAACCTGTTGGTTTAGGTTCAACAGTTGCATTTGTAGAAAATGTAAGAACCTTCTTTGATAATGCAAAAGAAAACACAACAGAAAATACTAGCATTAGAATAATTTCTCAAGACTCTATTGTTTCTGCTTCAGCAACCGCAGTTGTCTCTGGATTGGGAACTATAAGTTCAATACAGATTTCTAATGCTGGAGCAGGTTATACTGCTAGTCCGTCAGTAACAATTGGAAATCCTGTTGGTTTAGGTTCAACTCAAAGAGGTAGTGCCACTGCTTCTATATCATCTGGATCAATTAATTCCATAAGTGTTACAAATCCTGGCACTGGATACACATCATCCAATCCACCAGAAGTTTTAATATCAGAACCAAAAACTTCTGGATATGTTGAAGATGTACTTAATGTTACTTACTCTGGTGACTTTGGTATAATTTCTGGAGTATCCACAACTACAGTTGGAGTTTCCACTGGAATAGTATTTGATTTATTATTACCTAGTGATTCGTTATTCAGAAACTCTGATGTTGTTGGAACTGCTATTACAGTTAGTGGGATACAAACTGGATATTACTTTGTAGTATCCAATTCAAATATTGGTAATGGAGTTACTTCTTTATCAGGTAACGGAGTTGTTGGATCTGGAAATTCTTTCCTTGATAACATATATGAAGTATCATCCGTATCCATTGCTCAAACTCATGCGGTGTCAATAGGTCAAACCTTTGTTGCCAAAGTAACTGTCAGTGTTGAAAGTTACAATGGTCTAACTGGGTTAGGGCATAGTGAAGTTTTTGGTGAGTATTCTTGGGGAAGAATACAACTAAATAATAGATCCAAAAATAAAGTATTTACATCTTACAACAACGGTTTATTGGGAATTTCCACTTCACCAATTGTTGAAAGAACTACTCCTTTGAAATCTACTGATTATAACGAATAAATAACTAAAAAAATAGTAAAAATGTCAGCCATTATAACTGATCAACTTAGAATTTTGAATGCTAAGAATTTTATTTCTGGCGTGACTTCGACTACCAATTCTTATTATTCTTTTGTTGGTCTTCCAAATCCTACTGATTATGTATCTACTTGGGACACGAATCCTCCTGCCCCAAAAGATAGTTTTGATCAAGAGAATGATTATTGGGATACAATGGTGGCATTGAAAAAGATTTCTGCCAGTGATGTGCGGCAAGTTGTAAACAAGACCTCTTGGGTTTCTGGAACAACATACGATATGTATCGTGGGGATATATCTAGAACTAATACTGCAAAACCATCTGGAGCAACTAATCTATATTCTTCAAATTATTATATAATAAATGAGGATTTTAAGGTTTATATTTGTCTCCAGAATGGAACTGATCCTGAAAATCCAAACGGTAGACCGTCTCTAGATCAACCATTATTTACTGATTTAGAACCAAGATCTGCTGGTGATAGTGGAGATGGTTATGTGTGGAAATATTTGTACACTATAAAACCAAGTGAAATTGTAAAATTTGATTCAACTAATTTTATTCCAGTTCCATCTAATTGGGAATCAAATACAACAGATGCCCCTGTTAGAAATCATGCATCAACAAGTGGACAATTAAAGATAGTAACAATAACTAATAGAGGAGTAGGATTAGGAACTGCAAATAGAACATACACTAGAGTTCCAATACACGGAGATGGTGAAGGGGCAGAATGCACAGTCGTTGTCAATAACGATTCAAAAGTTGATTCTGTTACCGTATCTAAAGGTGGATCTAATTATACATATGGTACTTTAGATTTGGCAAGTGGTGGAGTTCCTACAGGAAGCACTGCACCAGTTTTTAATGTAATCGTACCCCCACAAGGTGGTCATGGTGCTGACATATATCGAGAGTTGGGAGCATCTAAAGTTCTGGTTTATTCTAGAGTAGAGAATGATACTGAAAATCCAGATTTCATTACTGGAAATCAAATAGCTAGAGTTGGACTGGTTGAAAATCCACAAGTATTTGGATCTAGTGTCATACTATCGTCTGATAAGGCAAGTGCTCTTTATGCTTTAAAATTAGTTGGTTCTGGATCTAGCACTGCTACTTTTGCTCCTGATAGTTTTGTCAAGCAAACTGTTGGAGTTGGATCTACTGCAGTCGGTAGAGTTGTTTCATATGATTCTACAACACAAGTTTTGAAATATTGGCAAGATAAAAGTCTTGTTGGATTTAATAGTGATGGTTCTTTAAAGACAGATCCTACTTATGGATTTGAACTACATAGATTCACATCTGATCCTGCTTCGGGTGGAACAGTTAATATTATTGGTGGTAGTGTCACTCTAGGTATTGATACTTCATACACTGGTTCTACTACAACAATAAATAATAGAACATTCAACCTTGGTCAGTCATTTACCCTCGGTGTGGCTAATCCAGAAGTTAAAAAATATTCTGGAAACATCATATATGTTGATAACAGACCTTCTATCACTAGGTCTCTAAATCAAAAAGAAGATATCAAAGTCATTTTGCAGTTCTAAGTAATCATGCCACAGGAAACCAATTTAAACGTTGCACCGTACTTTGACGATTTTAATCCGTCTGATAATTATTTCAAAATTTTATTCAAACCAGGATTACCTGTACAGGCTAGAGAATTAACTGGCATACAGTCAATTCTTCAGGACCAAATTGAAAAATTTGGAAATCATGTTTTCAAAGAGGGATCATCTGTAACTGGTGGTGGTTTAAAATATAATGATGCTTATCCTGTGGTAAGGGTAGAAAGAGAATTTGCTGGTGTTCCAGTAACTACATATCTTGACGATATCTTAGATAAAACTGTTGTTGGTGCTCAGTCTGGAGTAAGAGCAAAGATAAAAGCATATCTAAGTTTAAATGCTTTTCCAAATGACCCTTATACTTTATTTGTAAATTACTTAGATTCTTCAACAGATAACGAGAATTCAGTATTTCTTCCATCAGAAACTTTGATTATAGAAAGTTCTATAACAAACGCAAATGTAATAATTCAATCTGGTGAAGGAATAGCAAGAACTCCTGCTACTATGGCAACCACATTCGGTTCTGGATGTGAATTGTCTGGTGGTGTATATTTCATAAGAGGATTTTTTGTAGAAATTCCTAAACAGTCAATAATATTAGAACCATATAGTACACTTCCATCATATAAAGTTGGATTAGAAATTTCTGAGGAACTTATAAATTCTGATATTGATAAAGCACTAACAGATAATGCTTCATCATTCAATAACTTTACTGCGCCTGGTGCAGATAGATTAAAAATAAGAGGATTTCTAACTAAGAGAAGTATAAATTCTACTTTGTCTCCAAACTTCATTGAGTTGATGGAGATACACAATGGTCAAATAATATCTCAAAACATAAACACTGAATATAATGATCTTTCAGATGAATTTGCCAGAAGAACTTTTGATGAATCTGGTGACTACTATGTAATTCCATTTAACGTAACAGCAAAAGAGACTTTAAATAATTACAGAGGAAACAAAGGTATCTTTGATGCTAACCAATTAACATATAATAATAATTTTCCATCTGAATCTTTAGCAACATACAAAATATCACCAGGAAAAGCATACGTTAGAGGATATGAATCAGAGAATACAACTAATAGATTTTTAGATTTTTCTAAACCAAGAACTGTAAGAGAACTAAAAGATCAAAGTCTTAATTATGTAACTGGTCCTACATTTACTCTTAACACAGTTCATGGATCTCCAACCATAGGTCTTGGAACTTCTTATACTGTAAGTTTAAGAGATAATAGAATTGGACTTACATCTTCAACTGCAGCAGGAAAGGAGATAGGACTTGCTAGAGTTTATGATTTTGCTTTAGAATCTGGTTCATATGACACATTAAATCCAAACACAAATGAGTTTGATATTTCTCTATATGATATTCAAACTTATACTGAAATAACATCAAACACACCACTGACACTTTCCACTCCTACACACATAAAAGGAAAATCTAGTGGTGCGGTTGGATATCTTAGAAATTCTGTAACTAATTCTGGAATCATAACTGCATATAATGTAAAAGGAAAATTTGTTCAGGGTGAGCAATTTATATTCAATGGTATAGAGAGTGGGAATATTGCAGCTGCGGCAACATCATTCAATTCTAATGATGTTAAATCAGTATTTGGTCAAGTAGGAGCAGCAAGCACTTTCAATGCAAACGTTGAGCAATCTGTTCATTCTACTATTGGTCAAGTTAATATAACAGGAATATCAACAACATTAGGAATAAGCACTGTAACCAATACAGATCCTACCAAATTCTTTGTGGGAATTGCAACTGTTGGTAATTTAGTAGAGTTTACAAATCCAGCATTAACTGTTCCAACATATGCAAAAATTGAATCAGTTTCACAACATTCACTTACTATTTCTGGAGTAACTACAGTTAGTGGAGTTAATGATGGTGGTTTACCTACATCTAGCATAAATCCATCTGATTTTAAAATATTAGAATCTAGTTTCTCAACATTTGGTGATCAAGATTCTGAATCTTTATACACTAAAATAACAGATTATAAAGTAGCAAATGTTGATTTGACTAATGCAAATCTAACAATAAGAAAAGAATATACCGTAACTATAACAAACGGATCTACTAACACAATTGCTAGTGGCAGTGGTCAAGAAACATTCCTTCCATATGATGAAGAAAATTACTGCTTAATGCGTAGTGATGGATCTCTAGAAGCATTAAGTTCAGACAAGTTTGTATTCAGCAATGGATCTCAATCATTAAGTATTAATGGATTGGATGGAATTGGTTCTGCCAAGTTGATAGCAACACTTAGAAAGATCAATGTTAAAGAAAAGATAAAGACAAAGAAGAATGTTACCATTCTTTCTATAGATTCTTCTAAGAATTCACAGTCTGGTGTAGGTGCTACAACCATAAATGATGGTTTGACATTCTCATCAATTTATGGAACTAGAGTTCAGGATGAAGAAATATCTTTGGGTGTTCCAGATGTAACCAAGATACATGCTGTATATGAATCAAAAAATGCTGCAGAAGTTGTATTTCCAAAATTAGTTTTGGTTTCTATTGATAGCACATCAGGTAAAACTGATGATATGATAGTTGGTGAAGAAGTTATTGGTTTGAGTAGTAAATTTGTTGGATTATATGTAGAGAAAGCAAATGATTCTACTGTCTCTTACGTTTCCATAAATGGTGTTCAACCATTAGCAGGAGAAGTTCTTAAGTTTACGGAATCTGGAATACAAGCTACATTAGCATCAGCAACCTTTGGATCAAATGATATTACTGATGAATTTACTTTTGATAATGGTCAAAGAGATACAATTTATGATTATTCTAGATTGATTAGAAAATCAGAATTTAAAGAACCAGTTAAAAAATTAAAAGTAGTTTTTGAATCTGCATTTTTCTCAAGTTCCGACACTGGAGATATTACAACTGTAAATTCATATAATGACTTCAATTATTGCTCTTTACCAAAAGTAAATGGTGTAAAAGTTTGTGAAATTATTGATATTAGACCAAGAGTTTCTGATTTTAGTGGAACTACTAGATCACCATTTGAATTCTTGGGAAGATCATTTACTCAAGAAGGAAATTCATCTGCTAACGTATTAGCATCAGATAGATCTTTCTTAATAGATTATTCTTATTATCTAGCAAGAATAGATAAAATTTTCCTATCTAAAGATGGATCTTTCCAATTAGTTGAGGGTAATCCATCAGAAACCCCTGAAATGCCTAATACTATTAACGATGCTATGGAAATAGCAACTGTTAATTTACCTGCTTATATGTGTGATGTGAATGAAGCTTCTCTCACTTTATCAGATCATAAGAGATATAGAATGAGAGATATTAGAAATCTTGAGAGAAGAATAAAAAATCTAGAGTTTTACACAACTCTTTCACTTTTAGAAAGCACTACTGCTAGTTTACAAATACAAGATGCTGATGGACTAAACAGATTTAAATCTGGATTCTTTGTAGATGATTTTGCAAACACTGATACTCAGTTAAGAAAAACAATAACAAAAAACAGTATAGATGTTAAGAATTCGGAATTGAGACCAGCTCCATTTACTAATGCTTTGGATTTGGAATTAGATCCTTCAACTGTTGGGTTGAGGAGAAGTAATAATGTTTTAACACTTAACTTTGAAGAATTTGTTTTAATAAAACAACCACACGCATCTAGAGTTGAGAACGTAACACCATACTTAGTAAATTACTATTCTGGTACTCTTAATTTAGTACCATCATCTGACATATGGTGTGATACGATTCAATTAGAATCTAAAAATATAACCAATACAACTTATACATCAAGTGAATCTGATGGTTCTCATTCTGGACTCTCTGGTGTTACATGGGGTGCTTGGAATACAATATGGACTGGAGAAGATGTAGATTCTACAACTGTAACTGATTTTATTGAATATGGTTCAACTCAAACCACAACAACATTAAACATCACTCCCACTGGATTCCAAACAAGAACAGGAACTGGTAGTGTTACTAGAGAAACTTTTGATACTACAAGTCAAGGTAATAAAGTTATTAGTAGTGATATTATTCCTTATATGAGATCTAGGAATATTAGATTCAGAGCATCAAAATTAAAACCAGTCACCAGACTATATGCGTTCTTGGATAGTGAAAATCTAAGCAGTTATATTATTCCAAAACTTCTTCAAGTTTCTATGGTTAATGGAACTTTTGAAAAGGGTGAAACTGTTATCGGAAGAGATCCTAGTGGAGTTCAACTTATAAAATTTAGAATTTGTCAATCAAATCATAAGAAAGGAAATATTACATCACCATCTTCAACTTATAATTTGAGTCCATATGATAGATCAATAACAATTCCAGAAAATTATGCTGCAACATCTACAATATTAAACGTAGATACAGTATCACTTGCTGCAAAGGCAAAGGGTGAGTTTCATGGATTTGTGACTCAAGGATTAAGACTTACAGGTCAAAGTTCTAATGCACAAGCAACTGTTTCTGAAGTTAAATTAGTAAGTGATGTTTATGGATTTGCAATTGGATCTATTTTTATACCAGACCCCAATATAACGGCAAATCCTAGATTTGAAACTGGAATGAAAATTTTCAGACTTACAAGTAGTCCTAGCAATAGTCAAATTCCAGGTAACGTTTTAACAGATGCAACTAATGAATTTGAGGCAAAAGGAACTTTAAGTAAAAATCAAGAAACAATTATAACTACAAGAAATATTCATACAGAAACAGTTACTCAAACTGAGCAAATAAGTCTATCTGGAGATACAATCACCTCAAGTATTATTAATACTAATTACAATGGTCTTATTGATACTACAGAAGAAAAGAAAGTGGTTGTATTTACAGACACTAACGATCAAGACTTTGATGATGTACCTATTCTGGATGATAATGGAAATGCAGTTAGAGATGCAGATGGAAACATCAAGTTTGTTCAAGGTGGTGGTGTTGATATTATAATTAGCACTATTGATTTTGGTGATGACGATGGTGATAGTTCAACTGCAGATGCAATTGAAACATTCTTAGATGTACAATCAACCAACGCAACAATAAAACAGTTTGTAGAAACTGGTGTTATTGATACTGACAATGATTCTTCTACTGGTATTACAGTCTTCAGTCCAATAACTCCAGAAGAATTAGGATACTATAATAATGATGATTTGAGTAATCCTAATATTGCTGAGTTAGAGGTGGTTGATGGAAAACAAGAACTCGTTACGAAAGGCATAGGTGGTGCAATAGGAACACAAACACAAGAAGATAGATCTGAAGATATAGCAGGTAGTCTTTATGTAAAATATCTTGGTTCTCAACCTGATTCTCAAGGTTTAGCATATTGGACTAGTGAAATTGAAAGAATTGCTGCAGAGGGTGGTGATTATGATGCTGCAGTTTCATCCGTAACAGATAGTTTCAAAGGACATCCTAGTGTAAAAGCACTTGGTGTTGAGGCATCTGCAGCAATGGGTCTTCAAGGTCAAACTCTTGCTGCTATTGCATATGATGCTTCATTGATTTCATCATCTGAAACATCTGGTGTAACATTTACTGATCAAGGTAAAGAGGGTGAGTACACTGGAAGCACTGATTGGGGTAGTGAAGAAATTTCTGCTACAAGTAATTTGAATATCTTAAAAGCTGCTGTTGTTGGAAAAACTTATGATAAAACTACAGGTCAAGCAGCAAATTTAGATTCTTTTGTTACAACTCAAATGGCTCTGGTATCATCAGGAACTATAGGTATTATTGAGGCTGCTGCTAATATTTCTAATTTGACAGATGCTGAAATAGCATCAATATCTGGTGGACAAACAACTAAGGCATGTGCTGCTGGAGATGATCCACTTGCTCAGTCATTCTTTGTTTCACAACCAGAAGGTGTATTCGTAACTAGCATTGAAGTTTACTTTGGAAGTAAAGACGATACTCTCCCAGTTACAGTTCAATTGCGTCCAATGCAATTAGGATTACCAACTGAAAAAGTTTATCCTTTCTCAGAAGTAACCGTATTACCAGAAGAGATATATGTTTCTGATGATGCTTCAATTGCTACCAGAATAAGTTTTGAATCTCCTGTTTATTTGGCAGGTGATACTTATCATTCAGTTGTTCTTCTATCAGCAAGTAATAACTATACTGCATGGATATCTAGAATGGGTGATGTTGATATCACTACTGTAAATCTCCCAGATAGTGATCAAATTATGATTTCAGAGCAACCACTATTAGGTTCTCTATTCAAATCTCAAAATGGTTCTACTTGGAATCCAAGTCAGTATGAAGATTTGAAATTTACACTTTATAAAGCAAAATTCACTAGTCCAACAGGAACAGCTAATTTAAATAATCCAAATTTAAGTCAAGGTGTAGAGCAATTCTTACCTATAGATTCAAATGCATTAGAAATTACATCTAATAAAGTTAGAGTTGGATTAGGAACAACTGTAACATCTACTATAACTTTAGGTAATAGTATAAGTCAATTAGGAGGCACAGGAACTGGTAACTTTGTGGGATCAGCTGGAAGTGCTTTTGGAACCATGACCCTTACAAATACTGGTATTGGGTACACAGGCAATCAAACTTTCACTGGAGTTAGTTTGACTAACATAACAGGAACTGGATCAAACGCAACTGCTAATATTAGTATTCAAAATGGTGTTGCAATTGCTGCTACGATATCAGTTGGTGGTACAGGTTACAGTGTGGGTGATGTTGTAACTCCAACTCAAATTGGAAGTAATACATTAGGGACAAATATGAGATTGTCCATAGGAGATCTCCGTGGAGTAAATGAACTTATAATTGATAATGTTCAAGGTGAATTTGTTACTGGTGTAGGTAAGACACTTCAGTTTACAAATAATTCTGGAGTTACTGCAGATGTTAATGGTGCTGGTGGAAATGTTTTAATAACTTCTACAACTACAGTTACTGATGGTTTACACGCAAAAGTAAATCATAGAAATCATGGAATGCATTCCACACAAAACATAGTTGGTATTGAAGGTGTTGCATCTGATGTTCCTACCACTAATTTGACTTCTGATTACGAGTCATCATCAACAGCAACAATAACTGTAAATGATGCTTCTGAATTTGGAACCTTTGAGGGAGTTGGTGTTGGAACCACAACTTTAGGATACTTGAGAATCGGTGGAGAGTTAGTTTCTTACAGTGGAACAACTGCAACTACCATCACTGGAATAACAACTAGAGGTGTAGATGGAACTAATATAGTCAATCACTTCTCTGGTGATATTGTTGAAAAATATGAATTGGCTGGAGTATCTTTAAGGAGAATAAACAAAAATCATAACTTATCTGATGCTACTGTATCCAATCCAATAGGATTAGATTTCTATACTATTAAGATTGATAATGGAACAGCAAGTGGTTTACCAAAACTTCACTTTACTGAAACCAAATCAACAGGTTTGAATGGCATAATTCCTACAGAAAATATACCATTTGAAATCGTTAAACCAATCATTGAAAATATAACTCCAACAGGAACAAACTTAACTGCACAGATAAGAACTGTTAGTGGTAAGTCCATAGATGGAAATCAAATTTCCTATAGAGATATGGGATTTGAGGGTATTAGTTTAGACTCAGATAACTATATGAGTTCTCCAAGAATAGTTGCTTCTCGTGTTAATGAAACTAATTTGTTAACCACTTTACCAAATAATAAATCATTTACTCTTGCTTTGAATTTTGCAACTAGTAATCAGAACCTTTCCCCAGTTGTTGATCTTGATCGTATAGGTGCAGTATTTACATCTAACCGTGTAAATAATCCAATAACAAATTATGCGACAGACTCTAGAACATCAACTGTTATCAATGATCCAAATGCCTTTGTATATGCATCAAAACCAGTTACTCTAGAATTACCTGCTACTTCGATTAAAGTATACATTACTGGACATATAAACCTAACTAGTGATATAAGAGCATTCTATGCCATATCAAATGATCTTGATGAGGATCTAATATACAATCCTTTCCCTGGTTTCAATAACCTATTGTCTTCTGGTCAAGTGATAGATCCTGCTAAGAATGATGGACTACCTGATAAATCTCTACCTAAGACTGATAAGATTGCTTATACTAGCAGTCAGGTGGTTTACAAAGATTATGAATTTACAATTGACAATCTTCCAAGTTTCAAACACTTTAGTGTAAAACTTGTAGGATCTTCTACAAACTCTGCTCAACCACCTAGAGTGAAAGACATGAGAGTTATAGCACTTGCCTAATATGGGAAAATTATCAGTCAAAGGACATGCTAATTTAGCAAGAGAAGAAGAGAGCACTGCTATTGTTAATGTTGATCAAGCAGAATATAATAAGTACGTTGCTCTCAAAAATTCTAGATCCAAAAATCGCAAAAAAATGGAATCGATGGAAGATGAATTGAATTCATTAAAAGATGACATAAATGAAATCAAACAACTACTGAGAAATTTAAGAAATGTCTAAACAAACCATTACTTTTGATCCAACCTCTGGAGTTGCTTTTGGAGTAAATCTTACTCTTAATACTGGAGCAACTTTTAGTAATGATTTTTCAGTTGTCACTACATCTGGATCTGCTTTTGATTTTACAGGATACAGTGCATCATCTCAACTTGCCAAGAGTGTTGCAATTGGATCTTCTGCACATGCGATTAAAACATTTAATGTTGGATTTACTAGTGCTGCAGGAGGAGATTTTAATGTATCATTAGGTGCTACAAATACAACAGGTTTACCAGAGGGAAGATATGTATATGATGTTTTGGTAAGTTCAGGATCAACAACATACAGAATAGTATCTGGTAATGTGTTGGTTATTGCAGGTATATCTTCATCTCCCTAAATACAACAGATAGAACTACTTGTAGATAAATGTCGCAACCTTCAACACGACAGGAGTTAATAGATTACTGTAAAAGAAGACTTGGTGCTCCTGTCTTAGAAATAAATGTTGCTGATGAGCAAATTGAAGACATCATAGATGATGCTATTCAGTTTTTTCAAGAAAGACACTTTGATGGTGTCTATCAGTCATTTATGAAGTATAAGATAACTCAGGATGATATTGATAGAGGAAGAGCAAGAGGAGGAGATAATGCTGCTGTTGGGATAGTAACAACTACTGTAAATCAAACTGTTGGGTTAACTACACAGTTTGGTTTTGAAGAGAATAGTAATTATCTTCCAGTTCCACCAGAAATATTAGGAGTTACAAAGATATTTCATTTTGATGGAACAAACACTATAACCAACAATATGTTTAGTGTTAAATATCAATTATTCTTGAATGATATTTACTATTGGGGTGCTACAGAACTTTTGTCATACGCAATGACGAAAACATATCTAGAAGATATAAATTTCCTATTAACAACCCAAAAACAAATAAGATTTAACAAAAGACAAGATAGACTCTACTTGGATATTGATTGGGGTTCTATTACTGTTGATGATTATATTATCATAGATTGTTTCCGTTTATTAGATCCATCAACATATCCAAGAGTGTATAATGATTCATTCTTGAAACCATATGCAACTGCTTTAATTAAAAAACAGTGGGGTCAAAATCTTATTAAGTTCCAAGGTGTAAAACTTCCTGGTGGTGTTGAACTAAATGGAAGAGAAATCTATGAAGATGCTGAAAAAGACTTAGAGAAAATTAGAGAAAATATGTCAAATACATATGAACTTCCACCATTAGACATGATAGGTTAGACTCATGGTTCTTAATCCGTATTTTCAACAAGGAGCCAGAACTGAGCAAAACTTGGTTCAGGATCTAATTAATGAACAACTTCGTATGTATGGAGTTGAAATATTTTATATTCCTAGAACTTATGTTTCTAGCAAAACTGTTATAAAAGAGGTCATAGAGTCTAAGTTTGAAAATGCTTTGCCTCTAGAGGCATACGTGGACAGTTACGATGGATATGAAGGACAGGGTGTTCTTCTATCAAAATTTGGTGTACAAGGTTTACATGACTTGAGTTTGATCATATCAAAAGATAGATTTGAAAATTATGTAACACCTCTTATAAAGAATATACCAAATATAAAATTAGCAACAAGACCCAAGGAAGGAGATTTGATATGGTTTCCTCTTGGAGATAGGTTATTTGAAATTAAATTTGTAGAACACGAAAAACCTTTTTACCAATTACAGAAGAATTATGTTTATGAATTAAAATGTGAACTCTTCCGTTATGAGGATGAGGTTATTGATACTGGAATTGATACGGTTGATGATAATGTTCAGGAATTTGGTTATATAGAATCACTAAGTTTGGTTGGTTCTGCTTCCACTGCAACTGCATCTGTAATAGGAGTATTCAATGGTGGTGTTAGATCTATCTTTATTTCAGATAGAGGTCATGATTATAGCAGTCTTCCTAGAGTTGCTATTTCATCTGCACCATCTGGTGGTGTGACTGCAGTTGGATTCTGTTCAATGATTAGTCAAATTGTTGATTGCGATGGTGAAAAATCGTCTAAGGTTCAGAGAGTTGATTTAGCAAATCCTGGTTCTGGGTATACTGTAGCACCTGCGGTTGTTTTCCACGGTGGTGGAGGAGTTGGTGCTGCTGCTACAGCAGGTATTGGTGACGGTGTTATAGGTATAGTAAGTATTACCGATGGGGGTTCAGGTTATTCCACCATACCAACAGTTACTATTAGTAATAATAATTCAGGTGTTAATACTGCTACTGCAATAGCATACATAAACAATGTTGGTATTGTTACACAAATTGGAATAACAGATGCTGGTATTGGATACACAGTTGCTCCAACTGTGACCATTTCTTCTCCTCATATGAACAATTCAGGAAACTATATATTTAATGAAGAAGTAGTAGGGTCATCCAGTAGTGTTGTTGCAAGAGTTAAATCTTGGAATGAAACAACTAATATATTAGAAGTTTCAATATCATCTGGATCATTCATAAATGGAGAATTGATAACAGGAAGAGAGTCTGGAGCAGTTCATCAATTTAGAAGACTTTCAGGAGAATTTGCTAAAGATGAATTTGCTGAAAATTTTGCAATAGAGAATGAAGCAGATTCTATAATTGACTTTTCTCAAAGTAACCCATTCGGAATGCCCTAAATATTTTATCAGGTAGTATACCGAGCTTTCTCAATGTTTGAATATTTTTATCACGAAATAATGCGAAGAACCATTATTGGGTTCGGTTCGTTGTTTAATAATATACAGATTCAACATGACAATGATTCTGGAGCAACTGTAAGTCAACTTAAAGTTCCTCTGGCATATGGTCCTACTCAGAAATTTTTAGCTAGACTAGAACAACAACCAGATCTTAGTAAGGCAGTTCAGATAACTTTGCCTCGAATGTCTTTCGAGATGACAGGGTTAAATTATGATCCTAGTAGAAAATCTACAACTACTCAAACATTTCTAAGTCCAGTTGCAGCAGATAAAAAGAAGATAGCAAAGACATATTTACCAGTTCCTTATAATTTGGATTTTGAACTTAGTGTCTTTACTAAGTTGAATGATGATATGCTTCAGGTTGTAGAACAGATACTTCCATATTTTCAACCAGCATATACAATGACTGTTGACTTAGTTGACACCATAGGAGAGAAAAGAGATATTCCAATTGTTCTAACATCAATATCAGCTAGTGATGATTATGAGGGTGATTTCTCTACAAGAAGAGCACTCATTTATACAATGAGATTTACTGCAAAGACATACTTCTTTGGTCCTGTTCAAACAAATACTGCAAAAGATATTATCAAAAAGGTTACTGTTGGTTACGTTGCTGGTGGAAAAACACCTACACCATCTAGAGAAATGACATACAGTGTTACTCCTAGAGCAACTAAGGCATATAATGACATTCCAGTAACAACACTTGGTGAAGACGTAGATACGACAGAAACAATAATTACTGTAGCAGATTCTTCAAATATAACTGCTAGTTCTTATATCTACATTGATAGTGAAGAGATGTTCGTAGTTTCTAAAACTGGTAATGATCTTTCAGTCAGAAGAGGTGAAGATGGGTCTACTGCTGCTGCTCACGTCTTAGGAACACCTGTTAAGAATATAACAGATGCCGATAATGATAATATCGAATTCGGTGATGACTTTGGATTTAGTGGTAGATAATTATGAAAAACAAATTCGATGATCTTAATGATACTTTTAATGTTGAGGTTGAGGTTGAAGCAACTCCAACAGAGATAGAAGTTTCAGAACCAAAAAAAGTTGAATCTACAAAAATACAAAAAACTGATATTGAAAAAGATTACAACTACACAAGAGGTAATCTTTATAGTATAATAGAAAAAGGTCAAGAAGCAATTGATGGTATTCTTGAACTTGCTCAAGAAAGTGAAATGCCTAGAGCATATGAGGTGGCAGGACAATTAATAAAAAATGTTTCTGATGCCACAGATAAATTAATGGATCTTCAAAAGAAATTAAAGGATGTTGAGGAGGAATCCTCTAAAAAACCAACTAATGTTACTAATGCATTATTTGTAGGATCCACAGCTGAACTTGCTAAACTTTTAAAAAATAATGGGGAGAAATGACAGAAGATCTAAACGAGTTTTTTTCATCCATAGGTAAAGCAAAGAAGGAAAAAGAGGACGAGTTTAAATCTCTTGTCGGAGATAATCCTCTTGGATCTGTGTTTGAAGAAGTATCCAAAGTAAAAAAGGATTTTATAAAATCAAAGAAAGAAGAGGAAGAAAAGAAAAAACTAGAAGAGAAGAAATTAAAATCTGTTATTGGTAACAATCCATTAGAATCGGTATCTTTTTTTACCGAAGTATCTAATTTAAAGAAGGAACAAAAACTTGACAGGGAAGTTAAGAAAAAGAAAATAGCACAAGAAAAGAAAAGGTTAGAGGAAGAGGAGAGGAAGAAAATAGAAGATGAGAAGAAAAAGAAAATAGAAGAAGAGGCAAAGGAAAAGTATAAAAAGGAAAAAGAAAAGAGACAGATAGCAGCACTAGAAGATTGGTTAAAACCACCATCTCTAGAACTTCAAGATGCAAATGGAAATGTAACTCATGAAATCATAGATTTAGTTCATCCAGAACCTTTAAAACCAACAGAAAATAATATCCCATATGAGGAGATAAAAGAAGAAAAAGATGCTGTTGATCAGGCACTTGAAGTTTTAGGATCACTTAGAACTAAACAAGAAGTAAGAGAGAACGTAGATGATCCTGATATCAAAAAGATAAGAAATGAATTAGAATATCTTAAGAATCTAATTAGTGCTCAAGGTGGTGGAGGTGAAACCAGACTTGAATTTTTAGATGATGTTAATAGAGATTCTGTAAAGCAAGATGGATTCCTGATTGCTTATGATGGAGGTAGTGGTAAATTTATTGGAACTAGTAGTGGAGCAGGTGGTGGTGGTGCTGGTATTGGTGGGACATGGGCAGTAGATGATGTAGGAATCCATACTGTTAAGAACGTTGGTGTTGGTGCTGAAGCAGTAGCAAACAAGAAATTATTTGTTCAAGGTGACGCAGAGATAACAGGTAATCTATCTGTAGCAGGAACAATAACTAAACAGGATATTACCAATCTTGATTCTATTGGTATTATCACTGGTAGGAAGGATTTAAATATCCTTGGGAATTCAACTTTACTTGGAGTCACTACTATTGGTAGTGCAAATGTTGGTTCTTCAGGAACTACACTTCTAGTCAAGGGTAACACACGTATTACTGGTATTCTTACCGTTGGTGAGTCTTCTATTACCATTGATGGTGATAATGAAGAGATCAGTGTTGGTATAGTTACGATCACAAATGCCACAGTTAACATTGGTGATAACGTTACTATCAATTCTACCGCAACAGGTATAAACTCAGCACCAAATGTTTTCTATGTTGCCAAGGATGGTAATGATGATAATAATGGAACATCTATTGATAATGCCAAATTGACAATCGCAGCAGCAGTTGGGATTGCCAACTCAGGAGCAACAATCAAAGTGATGTCTGGTAATTATGTTGAGCAAAATCCAATCGAAGTTCCTGCTTTTGTTGCTGTTGTGGGTGATGATTTAAGAACAGTAAAAGTTTTACCCAATACAACAGATAAAGATTTGTTCCATGTTAGAAAAGGATGCAAACTTTCTAACATGACATTTAGTGGTCATTTAGCACCTGCTGCAGCAGTGGGATTCCCTACTACCGAAATTGCAGAAAACGTAGGTGGTGGTAAATGGAAAGGTCCATATATTCAAAACTGTACAAGTGATACCACTACAGGAACTGGTATTAGGATAGATGGAAAACAAGCAAGACTTTTAAAAACAATGAACGTTGATGCGTTCACTCAATACAATCAAGGTGGTGTTGGTGTTGCTGTAACTAATGGTGGATTCGCACAATTAGTTTCACTGTTTACTATTTGTTGTGATGAAGCAGTAACTTGTGATAAAGGGGGACAGGCAGACATTGCTAATAGCAACTGTAGTTTTGGTACAAAAGGTCTAGTTGCTCGTGGAACCAGTCCATTACAGTTCACAGGATCAGTTAGTCAAACTGCTGCTATATCTCAAGATAATGTTACTTTAGATTTATCTACTCCAACTTTAAATATATCTAATTTTGATTATACAAATACTACTGGAATTGCCACTGTAACTGTTACTGCTAATCATAATTTTGAAGTTGGTATGGGAGTTACCCTAGCAGGTATTGGATTGACATGTCCGTTTGGTCAGAAAATATATCCACATAAAGCACCTTTTGTTTTTGAGGTTGATGAGATTCTATCAGTAAGAAAATTTGTAATCAATGCTGGAATATCAACAGTGGTTCATACATACGTATCTGGTGGAACTGCAAAGGTAGATGTAGATAGACCTTATGATGGTCAAGTTGCATACTTTGATAGATTATACAATTCAGTTTTATCAATATCCGTAGGTTCTGGTGGAACTGGATACACTTCAACTCCAAGTGTTACCATTGATTCACCAACAGGACCGAACGGTGAAAATGCTACTGCATTCGCAACTTTGGATGGTGAATCCGTTGCTACCATAACAATCATTAGTAGTGGAAATCAATATGATTCGATTCCAAACGTAACAATTTCATCTCCAAATGTTGGAGTTAATACAGCAACTGCAACTGCAAAGATATCCCCCATTTACTACACAATAAATAGTTCAACCCCAATAGTATCTGGAATATCAACATTAACACTTGATTCCAATTTACTTAATAGTGTTGGGGTTGGATCCACCGTATTTTTCTTCCAACAAAGTAAGATCATAGCCAGTTCACATACCTTCGAGTATGTTGGAGCTGGAAACAATATAGCAAGTGCTACTCCAAAAAGAGGTGGTGTTGCTGTTCAAGAAAATGAAGTTGTGTCATCGGAAGGTGGAAAGGTCATCTATACCAGCACTGATCAAGCAGGTAATTTTAGAATAGGTGATGACTTACAAATAAATCAAAATTCTGGTACAATAAGTGGAAGAGCTTTTAGTAAAAGTTTATTCTCCGAAATGACACCATTTATTCTAGCATTAAGTTAATATGGCGCAGTTAGCACTTAATAGATTTCAAACAGTAACACTTGAATTAACCACAAGTGAACAGACAGTCTACACTGCTCCAACAGGATATACTGCCATAGTTTTATATGCACACGTTGCAAATTATGGTTCTGATCCAGCAACTGTTACTATGAAACATGTTAGATCTAGCACTGAAACAGAAATAATAAAAGGTGCTAATGTTCCAGTATCTGATGCTTTTGTACCTATGAGTGGTAAGTTAGTATTGGAAACAAGTGATTCTGTTAAAATAGTTTCAAGTGCTAATAGCACTCTCAAAATTATTCTCAGTCTTTTAGAAACTGCTAATTAAAATGCCATACATTGTAGGAACTAGTTTACCATCAACTTTAGAAATGTCAGCAGGATCTGTTAGGTCTTCTATTTCTACAACTACTAGCACTAGTGAATCACTTTTGGTGTCTATACCCAAGGATGATTTTAGATCAGTAAATTATCAAATACAAGCAGTACAAGGAACGAATTATAATACAACAACTATCAATGTAGTTCATGATGGAACTAGCACCTACATGTCAGAATTTGGAACCATCAATGAACCTGTTGGCATCTCTACATTCTCAACAGATATAAATGCAGGAAATTTAAGATTGTTAGGTTATCCAGCATCAAACAGTTCAACAACGTTTAAAGTTGTCTTTACGGCCATAAATTGATAAATATAATTAGGAATACTCACATTTGAGATAAATGATTGATTTTAAAGATTTTCGCAATCCCACTACTGTCGAGTGTTCATCAGAAATATCTGAGTCCAAAACTAGAATTCAAACTAAATTAGGAAGAGTGATTCTAGTTAATTTAGCTTGGAGAGGAAGAAACTACTCCATAAAAATGTTTTTCCCCCAAGTACAAAAACCTTCACGGAGAGAAGTTCAGGATCAGTTGCAGAAAGTATATCCTAATTCTCGTCTGTGGTACTACCAAGTTTCCGAACATGAACCAGGAGAAACACTCCTCTACACAGGAGCAAGATAGAATAAAACAATTAGAAAAGAAAGTAGATAATTTAGAAAAAATGATAGACTTGACAATAAAGACTAGAGAGCATGATAAAAAATTTGGTAAATATGAAATGATGTAGGAGTTATTATGGTTGACAATAGCATTTATCTTGGCAATCCCAATCTTAAGAAAGCCAATACAGCAGTTGAATTTACAAAAGAACAAATAACAGAATTCCTTAAATGCAAGGAAGATCCTCTGTACTTTGCTAATACCTATGTAAAAATTGTCACTCTAGATAAAGGTTTGATGCCTTTTGAACCATATAAGTTTCAGGAAAAATTAATTAGCAATTTCCACGAGAATAGATTTAATATCTGTAAGATGCCTCGTCAGACAGGTAAATCAACAACTGTAATATCTTACTTATTGCATTATCTGCTTTTTAATGATAGTGTAAATATTGGCATACTTGCAAACAAAGCATCTACAGCAAGAGAACTTTTAGGCAGATTACAAACTGCATATGAAAATGTTCCCAAGTGGATGCAGCAAGGTGTGTTAGCATGGAACAAAGGATCTCTGGAGTTAGAAAATGGTAGTAAAATCTTGGCTGCGTCTACTTCCGCTAGTGCTGTTAGGGGTATGTCTTTCAATATCCTTTTCTTGGATGAATTTGCTTTTGTTCCCAATCACATCGCTGACTCTTTCTTTGCTAGTGTTTACCCTACTATTACTTCTGGTAAAAGCACAAAAGTAATTATAGTATCCACACCACACGGTATGAATCACTTCTACCGTATGTGGCACGATGCTGAGAAAGGAAAGAATGAGTATGTCCCAACTGATGTTCATTGGTCAGAAGTACCTGGTAGGGATGACAAGTGGAGAGAGCAAACTATTGCCAACACATCAGATCAACAATTTAAAGTTGAGTTTGAGTGTGAGTTCTTAGGATCTGTTGATACTCTCATTGCACCAAGCAAATTAAGAACGTTAGTTTATGAAAACCCATTACAAAGAAGTGCTGGTTTAGATATTTACGAAGATCCTGTAAGAGATCATGATTATCTAATGACTGTTGACGTAGCAAGGGGTGTTGGAAACGATTACTCTGCATTTGTAGTTGTTGATATTACAGAGTTTCCCCATAAGATAATTGGTAAGTATAGAAATAATGAAATTAAACCAATGTTATTTCCAAATGTTATTTGGGAGATAGCAAAGAAATATAATAATGCTTTTATACTTTGCGAAGTAAATGATATTGGTGATCAGGTAGCATCTATTTTGCATTTTGATTTGGAATATGAAAATCTTCTTATGGCATCTATGCGAGGAAGAGCAGGACAAATAATAGGACAAGGGTTTTCTGGTAAGAAAACTCAAATGGGAGTTAAGATGTCAAAAACTGTAAAGAAGGTTGGATCTCTTAATTTAAAAACTCTTATTGAAGCAGATAAAATAATTTTCAAAGATTATGAAATAATATCAGAGTTAACCACTTTTATACAAAAAAGTAATTCATTTGAGGCAGAGGAAGGATGTAATGATGATCTTGCAATGTGTTTGGTAATTTATGCATGGTTAGTACAAAACGATTATTTTAAAGAACTTACTGATCAAGACGTAAGAAAAAGATTGTATGAAGAACAAAAGAATCAGATAGAACAAGATATGGCTCCATTTGGATTTATGGATGATGGTTTGACTGAAGAAACAATTGTTGATGATGATGGTGATATTTGGAAAACAGATGAGTACGGAGATCGTTCATTTATGTGGGAATATAGATAATGGAATTGGATAATCAAATAAAACTTGGTCATCTATTATTGTCTGATAGAAGATGTAGAATATGTGGTGAAATTAAAAATTTAATAGATGGATTTTATCTAACTAGAAAAAAGAGAGGAACCCTACCTTCATCATATTCTTATGAATGTAAGATATGTACAATAAAAAGAGTTATTGAGAATCGTAAAAAAACTAATCCATTTGAGGATTGGAATTATCCAGACTGGTAATGTTCACGCATTGTTTCCCCAATGAAAATGTTATAAACAATAAATATTTTCAGGTAAACTGAGATTCGGGGAAAAACATGGCGACTCCACAATTGTCTCCTGGTGTGTTAGTCAGGGAGGTTGATTTAACTGTAGGAAGAGCTGATAATGTGCTAGATAACATCGGTGCAATTGCAGGTCCATTTCAAATTGGTCCAGTAGATGAGGCAACTGATATTGTTACAGAAAATGATTTAATAAATGTATTTGGAAAACCACTTTCTACTGATGCTCAATATGAGTATTGGATGAGTGCAGCATCTTTTCTATCATATGGTGGTGTTCTAAAGGTAGTTAGATCTGATGGATCAACACTCAATAATGCAAATGCAAGAAGAGATGGTGGAGTAGACACATCTTTAAAGATTAAAAACTTTGACGATTACGAGCAAAACTATGCTGGTGTTGGACAAACATTTGGTATTGCTGCTAAGAATCCTGGTTCTTGGGCAAATACACTTAAAGTTTGTTTGATTGACGATCAAGCAGATCAAGTATTGGCAATAGGAAGTACATCTGGTGTTGCAGTTGGACACGGTGTAACATTCCCATTAACAAACCAAACAATTGTTGGTGAAGGAACCACTGAAAGTTTCAATGGATATCTAAAAGGTATCGTTACTGGACTGGGTGCTACAACAGTTGATGTTAAAATTACTGAGAGAGTAACAACTGCTGGTGTATCTACTGCCATTACTTACGCAGAAAGAGATCAATCATCTTCTTTCAGACCAGGTAATGCTATTAAGTTCATAAATTCATCTGGAGCAGTAGTTGCGAACACAACACTAAATGCTGCATCTTGGTCTGTAAATGACTGGTACGATCAGCAAACTTTAGGTTTGACCAATTCTACTTTATTCTGGAAGTCAATCGCACCAAAACCAACTACTTCATCGTTTGCTCAAGATAGGCAATCGAAGAATGATGGTTTGCATGTTGTTGTCGTTGATGACACAGGAGAAGTTACTGGAATTCAAGGAGCAATTTTAGAGAAATTTACAAATTTATCTAAAGCAACCGACGCAATTTCTGCAATCAATCCACCAGATAAAGCATTCTGGAAAGATTCACTTGCAAATTTATCTCAATATGTATTTGCTGGAGATAATCCATCAGATGGATCAGATGGATTTGTAGCTGCTTCTGGATTTAGTAGTGGATTTACACCAATAACCACATCTGATGGTTTATGGAATGGTAAAGCACAAGGAATAACGTTCAATGTCATAGGAAATAATACATATACACTTACAAACGGAGTTGACTATTCTGCCACTGGTGGAATGGCTGCTACATTAGGTAATTTAATAACGTCATACAAACTCTTTAGTAATAAAGATGAAGTTGCAGTTGATTACTTAATAAATGGTCCTAGTTTAGACAACGTAAACTCATCTCAAGCAAAAGCAAACACACTGTTGGCAATTGCCGATTCGAGAAAAGACTGTATGGCAGTAATTTCTCCACATCGAGGGGGAGTTGTTGGTTTAACTAACACTGATACTCAGACTGATAATATCATTGAGTTCTTCTCATCACTCAAATCTACCTCATATGGTGTGTTTGATTCTGGTTACAAGTACACCTTTGATAGATTTAACAATACATTCCGTTTCATACCAACTAATGCTGACATTGCTGGTTTGATGGTTCGTACTAGTGTTGAATCATTCCCTTGGTTCTCTCCTGCTGGACAGCAAAGAGGAACACTAAACAATGCAGTCAAACTTGCATACAATCCATCAAAAGCACAGAGGGATCAACTTTATCCACTAAGAATTAACTCTATAGTCAACCAACCAGGCATTGGAGTTCTATTGTTTGGTGATAAAACTGCACTGGGATTTGCATCAGCATTTGATCGAATCAACGTTCGCAGATTGTTCCTCACTATTGAGCAAGCTTTAGAGAAGTCTGCTCAAGCACAACTCTTTGAACTTAACGATCAAGTTACAAGAGCAAACTTTATTAATATTGTCGAACCATTCTTGAGAGACATTGAAGCAAAACGTGGACTTTTCGGATTCCTCGTAATTTGTGATGAAACAAATAACACTCCTGATGTGATTGATAATAATGAATTTAGAGCAGACATCTTCTTGAAACCTGCCAAGTCGATTAACTATGTAACACTAACCTTCGTTGCTACCAGAACTGGGGTAAGCTTCGAGGAAGTTGCTGGTCGAGTTTAACTTAATCATATCTAAATAACCAAAGGAGGAATTTAAAAAAATGGCTGAAATCCCAACAAGAACCATATCCCAGTTAAGTCTAAACTTACTGGTGGTGGTGCAAGGCCGAATCTGTTTGAGGTGCAGGTAAACTTCCCAGCTGGAGTAAATCTTGGCATTCAAGGTGATGGTGGTCCGTCAGAATTTGATGCGGATAATTTTAGATTTATGTGTAAAGCAGCAAATTTACCTGCGTCAAATGTAGCATCTATAGATGTTCCATTTAGAGGACGTATTTTAAAAGTTGCTGGAGACAGAACATTTGAAACATGGACTGTCACTGTTATAAATGATGAAAATTTTGGACACAGAAGGAACTTTGAAGCATGGGCTCAAAACATTGCTCAGTATGGTGATGGATCTGGTCTAACTAATCCAAGTGATTATATGGGACAAGCAACTGTTTTCCAATTAGGAAGAACAGCAGCAGGAGCTCAATCAGTAGGATCAGCAGCAGACCCAGCTAGTATATTGGCACAGTATAGATTTGTAGATATCTTCCCAATCGCAGTATCTTCTATTGATTTATCATATGAAAATACAGACGTATTGGAAGAATTCACAGTTGAATTCCAAGTTCAATACTACTATCCTGAAGCAGCAGGTTCTGGAGCTTGATAAATAGGTATACTAAGAGTTAAATTTTAATAATGGCAAGGTTATTTGGCTTCTCCATTGAGGAGAAAGATCCACTATCTCCAAATGCGGTCTCACCCGTTCCTCCTAATAATGAGGATTCGGTAGACCATTATTTGACTAGTGGATTTTTTGGTTCTTATGTAGACCTAGAAGGTGTATACAGAACAGAATTTGACCTAATAAAAAGATATCGTGAAATGGCATTGCATCCAGAAGTGGATAGTGCCATTGAAGATATTGTAAATGAAGCAATAGTTTCTGATACAAATGATGCTCCAGTAGAAATAGAATTATCTAATTTAAATGCTAGTGATGGTATAAAAACTAAGATAAGAGAAGAGTTTAAAAATATAATTGATCTTTTAGATTTTGATAGTAAAGCACACGAAATATATAGAAACTGGTATATAGATGGAAGAATTTATTATCATAAAATAATCGACACTAAGAATCCTCATGAAGGAATTCAAGAGTTGAGATACATCGACTCAATGAAGATGAGGTTTATAAGACAGAAAAAGAAAAAGGAAGAGGACAAATATAGATTAGCAAACGTAGGTCAAGCAGATCCTAGTCAATATGAATTTCCCGAAATAGAAGAATTTTTTGAATATAATCCTAAAGCAACTTATCCTGTAGGAAATCCATCAGCAATGACTGGTGGACAAAAGGGAATTAGAATGACAAGAGATTCTGTTTCTTATTGCACTTCAGGATTAGTAGATAGAAATAAAGGATCAACTCTATCATATCTTCACAAAGCAATAAAATCAGTCAACCAACTAAGGATGATTGAGGATAGTCTTGTTATTTACAGATTATCAAGAGCACCTGAAAGAAGAATATTCTACATCGATGTTGGTAACCTACCCAAGGTAAAAGCAGAACAGTATCTGCGTGATGTCATGAATAGGTATCGTAACAAGTTAGTTTATGATGCATCAACTGGTGAGATAAGAGATGATAAAAAATATATGAGTATGCTTGAAGATTTTTGGTTACCTAGAAGAGAAGGTGGTAGAGGAACAGAAATTACTACTTTACCAGGTGGACAAAACCTTGGTGAAATTACTGATATCAAATACTTCCAAGATAAACTTTACAGATCACTAAATGTTCCTATTTCAAGAGCACCTGGTGGAGATGGTGGATTTAACCTTGGTAGATCTTCTGAAATCTTAAGAGATGAAGTTAAATTTAGTAAGTTTGTTGGACGTTTGAGAAAGAGATTCTCTAATTTGTTCAATGATATGCTAAGAACTCAACTATTATTGAAGAATATTGTTACCCCAGAAGACTGGGAATCAATGAGTGAGCATATACAATACGATTTCCTATATGACAATCATTTTGCAGAACTTAAAGATTCTGAATTACTAAATGAAAGATTGACTATGGTTCAGGCAGCAGAACCATATGTTGGAAAATATTTCTCACAAGATTATCTTAGACGTAAAGTTTTACGTCAAACTGATGAGGAAATAATAGAACAAGACAAGTTGATTGAGAAAGAAATTAAGGATGGCACAATACCAGATCCAGCAGAAATGCAGATTGATCCAGCAACAGGACAACCAATTGCTGGAGTTGGTGGTGGAGATTTAGGTGCTCCAGTTATGGAACCAGAAATTGATGAAACTTCAGTGGAACCACCAGAAGGTGGGGAAATATAACCCCTTACACTAAATGTGTATAAATACTAACGGTTAAACTTTTTTTATTTTAACAATGGATGAATTAATGGATATGATGGTGGATGATCAAAGCCCTTCTCAAATTAGTGATAAGATAAAAGAATTATTATATAATAAATCTGCACAGAAGGTTGATGATTTTAAAGACAACGTAGCTAATTCACTTTTTGGTGATCAAACACCAGAGGAAGATGAGGTGGAAGTTGATGATGATGATGAAATTGTGGATGAGGTTGATACCGATGAGGTTGAAACTGAGGATGAAGAAGTTTAATAAATAAATAAAATGAACTGCCAAGAATAATGACTCATAGACCAGTTGAAAATGGTGTTACTTTTGCAACATCAGCATCATCAGCAAAATCAACAGCTATTGCAGGTAAATCAACTGCATTGAGAATAGTTGCTACAGGGGCAAATACTTTTGTTGCTATTGGTACTGAACCAACTGCAACAACAGCTAACTATGCTATCCCAAAAGATAGTGCAGCAACATTAGCTTTTAGTAACTCTTCTGCTTCGATTGTTGCCTATGAGAAAGGTTCCACCACAACATTAACTTTTCCAGAAGGTACTACATCACCTTTTGTAGCAGGTGATTATGTTAGTTTTACCAACAACGTAGATTCTAACTTTAATTTTTCTCACAAAAGAGTTAAAAGTGTAACTGGAGATGGCACGTTATACAACTATATTCCAACTAAAGTAGTTGTTGAAAATGATAGTTCTGCTGTTAGTGGAAGTATTACCTTAGATGATGCGACTGCAACATTGAGAGCTTCTTTCAAAGTTGCTGCAAGAACAGACTCTGGTACAGGAGCTGTTTATATCCAACAAGTTCAAATCACTGGGCAAGGTTAATGAAACTCATTAGAGAAGAAATCGAAAATGTAGAATTTATCGTTGAAAATCGCAACGGTAAAAAATCTATGTACATTGAAGGAGTTTTTCTTCAAGGAGATATCAAAAACCGTAATGGTAGAATGTATCCAATGGAGACACTTCGCAAAGAAGTTTCTCGTTATTCAGAAAACCATGTTCAGTCTGGTAGAGCATTAGGTGAACTAGGTCACCCTGAAGGTCCAACAGTAAATTTGGATCGTGTTTCTCATAAAATAGTTTCTCTTACAGAGAATGGTTCCAACTTTGTTGGAAAAGCAAAGATTTTAAACACCCCTATGGGAAAAATAGCATCTTCTCTTTTAGGTGAAGGTGTAAAACTAGGTGTATCTTCAAGAGGAGTTGGTTCTTTGAAGATGACAAGAGAGGGTGTTAATATAGTTGGTGAAGATTTCATGTTAGCAACTGCTGCTGATATCGTTGCCGATCCTTCTGCACCTGATGCATTTGTTTCAGGAATTATGGAAGGAAAAGATTGGGTTTGGGATGGTGGTATTCTTCGTGAGAAGTATGCTTCTAAAACATATAAAACAATCAATACGTTAGTTGATCAGAAGAAATTAGACGAGAATAAACTCGATCTATTCAACAACTTCTTATCAAACTTATAACTTTTCTAAATAAATACAGATCTTTAATACAGATAGAATCGGAGAGGATACCAAAATGTCTCGTGGAGATTTACAAGAAATGGAGCAATCCAAAACTGCTGTGAACGCAAACGCCAAATCTGGCGATCCTATGCCCAAATTAACTACAGGTGGTACACCACCAAATGTAGAAGATTTAGGTGGACCTACACCTGAGAACTATAGTCCTACTGATGATTCTGCTAAGTTGAAAACACCTGGCAAAACCCTTAAACAGGTTCATGATGTAGTCAACAAAGGTGCAAAAGCTGCAGACCCCATGAAAGGAATGAAAGAAGAAGAAGAACTTTCTCAAGAGGAAACTATTGAGGAGGAAGAAATTACTACTGAAGCAGTGGTAGAAGAGGAAGAGGTAACTGCAGAAGTTGATGTCGAAGAAGATGTCAATGCTCTCTTAGGTGGTGAAGAACTATCTGAAGAGTTTAAAGAAAAAGCAAAAACTATTTTTGAGGCTGCACTCAAGTCTAAGATTGCGGAAGTTAAAGAGTCAATCGAAGCAGAGTATGCTGAGAAACTGAAAGAAGAAGTTTCTGAAGCCAAAGAAGAACTCTCAGAGAGAGTTGATTCTTATCTAGAGTATGTGTCCGAAGAATGGTTTAACGAGAATGAACTAGCCATTGAACACGGACTCAAAACAGAATTGACCGAATCATTCCTATCTGGAATGAAGGGTCTTTTTGAAGATCATTATGTACACATTCCTGAAGATAAATATGATGTCCTAGAGACGATGGTAGAAAAACTTGATGAAATGGAAACCAAGCTCAATGAGCAAATCGAGAAGAACGTTGGTTTAAACAGCAGACTCGCTGAGTCAGTTGCCGATGGTATTCTTGATAACGTTTCTGAGGGTCTAGCGGCCACACAGAAAGAAAAGCTCACCTCACTTTCCGAAAGTGTAGAGTTTGAAAGTGAAGACCAATATCGTGAAAAACTGGAGATGCTTAAGGAATCTTATTTCCCATCTGGCAAATCTTCAGCAAATGCTAAGAAAGAAAGTCTCTCTGAAGGAGTTGACACTGCACCAGTAACTCATTCTGGTTCAATGGCAAACTATCTCAAGACACTATCTGCAGTAGCAAAAAACTGATTTAACAATTAACAAACTCACATTTAAAAGTAATGTTCCATTCAGAATCATTGCAAGAAAAGTGGGCTCCTCTACTAGATTATGAGGGTATCGAGAAAATCTCAGATCCTCATCGTAGAAGTGTAACCGCAGTTCTTCTAGAAAACCAAGAAAAGTTTTTAAGAGATGAAGCTGCCTTCTCAGAAGGAAGTTTAAATCTAAACGAAGCCGTTCCAACAAACCATGCAAACGCAGCAGGTGCGTCAGGTGGATTTGGTGCATCAGCATCTGCTCCACAGGCTGGTTTCGATCCCGTTCTAATTTCACTAATTAGACGTTCAATGCCAAACTTGGTCGCATACGACCTTGCTGGTGTTCAACCAATGACAGGTCCAACAGGACTTATCTTCGCAATGCGCTCCAAGTACAAGCACATGGGTGCTGATGGAGTTGAAGCATTCTACAACGAAGCAGAGACCCAGTTCTCTGGTCAGAATAGTGGTAACAGTCTAGCTAATGGCTTTGAAGAAGCTTCTGCTGGTATTGGTACTACTGGACAAGCTGGTACTAACCCTGCAGTTCTCAACCCAGTTGGATCTGCTACTTCTACCGCATATAATGTCGGTGAAGGTATGGTTACTGGAGATTCTGAGAATCTCGGAAGTGGTGCTGGTAATCACTTCAACCAGATGGCATTCTCAATTGAGAAGGTCACTGTTACTGCTAAGTCAAGAGCCCTCAAGGCAGAGTACAGTTTAGAACTTGCTCAAGACCTTAAGGCAATCCACGGTCTAAACGCAGAAGCAGAACTTGCTAACATCTTAAGTACTGAAATACTTGCTGAAATTAACAGAGAAGTTATCCGTACTATCTACAAGACTGCAGAGCAAGGTGCTGTTGAGAACGTTGCAACTGGTGGTATCTTCGACCTAGACATCGACTCAAACGGAAGATGGTCAGTTGAGAAGTTCAAAGGACTTCTATTCCAGATTGAAAGAGATGCAAACCGCATCGCACAAAGAACTCGTCGCGGAAAGGGTAATACTATCCTTTGTTCTGCAGACGTTGCTTCTGCTCTAACAATGGCTGGTGTACTTGACTACACTCCTGCACTTAATGCTAACCTCAATGTTGATGATGCTGGCAACACATTTGCTGGTACTATCCAAGGTAAGTACAGAGTATACATCGATCCTTATTCTGCTAACTTAGCTGCTAACAACAGTGGTCTTGCTCAAGGAAGCAACCAGTACTATGTTGTT
>Ga0098043_1000021_pt1 | contig 47073 bp, 61 predicted proteins | sample 9B_taG_FD_92581 | JGI IMG/M metagenome (GOLD analysis project Ga0098043, IMG submission 92581) | Marine viral communities from the Subarctic Pacific Ocean - 9B_ETSP_OMZ_AT15188_CsCl metaG | ecosystem: Environmental > Aquatic > Marine > Oceanic | place: Subarctic Pacific Ocean | collected 2015-01-10 | reverse complement strand
ATTAGACGAATTAGCAGCAGCTTTAGGAGATGACGCTAACTTCGCAACAACAACATCTACTTCATTAGGGAATAGATTAAGAGTAGATACAGCTTCACAAGGATTAACTGGCACACAACAAGCTAACGCAATCACTAACTTAGGTATTACTGCAACTAAAGCAGAATTAAACTTCGTAGACGGAGTAACATCTGCTATACAAACACAATTAAATGGAAAGCTATCTACATCTGGAACAGCAGCAAATTCTACTTTATTAAATAATTTAGGAGCTGGTAGCTTTTTAAGAAGTGATACTGGAGATACTGCTGCTGGTAATATTACTTTTACTGGTAAACTATTAGGTAATACATCTACAACAGCTATACTTAACGGAGGTAGTTTTACAAATTTAAATACTGCATTTTCTAATGACATAGGAACATCAAAAGCAGCTGGATTACAGCCATTTAGATATAGCAACAATTCTTCAAATACTCCATTAGGTGGTAGTGGCTCAATGGCTAACAACGCTAATTGGGGATTGAGTTTATACTCACACGGAACTGGTGGTAGTGGTAACTACGGATTACAGATGTCTGGTGGAGATAATGACAATCAATTATTTTTTATAAGAAGAGTAACTAATGGTAGTTTTGGTAGTTGGTTTGAGATGTGGCATAGTGGCAATGACGGAGCTGATAGTGGGTTAGATGCAGATTTATTAGACGGAAATCACGCATCTGCATTTTTAACTTCTTCATCTGGATTAAATGGTAGCAATATATCTTCTGGTACAGTAGCAGCAGCAAGGATCGCTAATTTAGCAGCAACTAAGATTACTTCTGGTACTTTAAATAACGCAAGACTTGATACAAATATGCAATTAACTGGTGCAGCTCCAAGATATAGATTGCAAGAGTCTGGTGTAACAAATACTCCTAATTGGTGGATGATTGCAGACGGTGGTAATTATAGTATTAGATTAAACAATACTGGAACTTATCCATTACAAATTTCAACCAATTCAAGTAATAATGCAGTTGAAACTATTACTCTTGGATACAATACTAATGTAAGTGGTAATATAGCAGTAACTGGAACAGTAGACGGTAGAGATGTTGCTTCTGACGGAAGTAAATTAGACGGAATAGAAAGTGGAGCTACTGCAGACCAAACAGCAGCACAAATACTAACTGCTATTAAAACAGTAGACGGCTCTGGTAGTGGTTTAGATGCAGATAATTTAGACGGCACAACTTGGACTGGCACAGACAAAACAGTAAGGTGGGATAATGGTAGAGGTTATCACGGTAATCCAAGAAGTATGTCTATTGGATATTCTGGTGGTAATTATGGACAATTTGGATACAATATACAATTTACTACAACATCAAATACACATACTTACGCATTTAATGATATAGCTACAAGATGTGATTTGTATGACGGATTAGTAGTTTATACAAGTGTTAGTGGTGGTACTGCTGGTAGCACTATTTCTTGGACTGAATTGTTAGAGTGTAGAAATAATGTATTTACATATAAAGGAAATCAAATACCTATTATGGCTAATGGCTCTAATAATAGAGTTATGACATCTAATGATGCTTTTAGTCTTAATGGAGAGGGAAATCTTACTTTTGACGGAACTGACTTAGCAGTAGCACACACTTCTGGCTCTGTTGTGTTTGCAGCAGCTCACGCTTACGATAAAATAAAATTATATGGTAGTAGTGGACACGAGCAAATTGGTACTGAGGGCAGTACAATAGTATTAACTGCTTCTAATTTTAAATTTAGAGATTATAGTAGTGGAGCTACAAGATTTTTAGTTAATTCAAGTGGAGCTATAACTACTGGTACTTGGAATGGGAATGTTATTGCAAGTGCATACTTAGACTCAGATACTGCACACTTATCTGGCTCTCAAACATTTAGTGGTACTAAAACATTTAGTAGTGATATTAATTTAAATGCTCATCTTGATATGGGAGATGACGATAGAATTAAACTTGGAGATTCTGATGATTTACAAATAGTTCATACATCTAATATTAATTTTATACACTCTACTATTAGTAATAGAGATATTCGTATAAGAGTAAATGACGGTGGTACTAATAAAGATGCTATTATTATTGATGCAAGTGAAAATGCTTTAGTAAAAACTCACGCAGACTTACAAGCTGGTGGAGATGTTATAGCTTTTGCTTCATCAGATAAAAGATTAAAAGATAACTTAAAACCTATTGAAAATTCTTTAGATAAAGTTTCTAAACTATCTGGCTATGAATTTGATTGGAACGATAAACAAGAAACATATCAAGGACACGATGTTGGTGTTATAGCACAAGAGATTGAAGAGGTATTACCAGAAGTAGTTCAAACAAGAGATAATGGATACAAAGCTGTGAAGTATGACAAGATTGTACCATTATTAATTGAAGCAATCAAAGAACTTAAAACAGAAGTAATGGAGTTAAAAAATGGCTAAAAATTTAAAAGGTATAAATATGAAAGGTTTGACTGCAAGGCAAAAGAAAACTATGAGCAGACATAAAGTTCATCACACTAAAGCACATTTAAGAAGTATGGCAAACTCAATGAGAGAAGGTAAAACTTTTGGCCAATCTCATAATATTGCAATGAGAAAAGTTGGTAAATAATGACTTTACAAGCATCTGGACAAATAAGTATCAGCGATATAAATACTGAGTTTGGTAGAACTTCTACTACCGCCAATACTTCATTAGAAGATCTATCTGATGGAACTGTAGCAACTATTAATACTGTAAACGCAAGTAGTGATAGACCAGATGGTTCTGCTCCTCATGCTATGACTGAATTTTATAGTTATAACCATAACGCAGCAGCGGCAAATGCTTCATTTGGTACTTGGAGTGATACTACAATTAGGTTTATAGGATTAAGTCCAGGTGGCAATATTGCTAATCACGCTGCTACTACTAATGCTTTAACTGATGCTAGTGGTGCTATGAGCGTTACAAACTCTGTAACATCTGGTGTTGCTAAAGGTAGTCCTAGGGTAGCATTAGGTACAAGCGATCCTGGTACAAATAGTAGCAATACTGTATTTGATAGTAAAATGAAAACACTTAACGGCAATCAACACGGAAGTATAACTTTTAGTGGCAGTGTAACATGTCATGCCAGATTTTGTTTTTTACCGCATTCTAGTATTACAGAAAGTGTTATGAGGGATATAACATTTACAAATAACAATACTTCTAACACTACAATGACCTTACAAACAAGTGTTACAAATTTTGGTGGGTTTTGTGTGCATGAAGCAGTACCAGTTAATTGCAAAGACTACTATAAGCACATTGATGAATTAGAAGTTGGTGATATGGTTATGTCTTATAATTTTGAAACTGATTCAATAGAAGAAGTTGAAATATTGAAAATAGAAAAACCTACACACAGCGATTTGATTACATATTATTTTGAAGATATGGAAGATATAACATATACACATGGTAGCACATCTACCTTAAATAGGGGCCTGTCTATTACTAAAGACCACCCTATATACAAATCAGATGGAACTATGGTTTGTTTAGATCCTGTTAAAGCAAAAGAATTGTATGGATTAAATGCTCAAGAAATAAAGAAAGGTGACGAAATAAGATTTATGGACAAAGTAAGAAAAGTAGATATATACTTATTAAGTCCAGATGAAACAGAAACTTATACAATATTGACAAAGAATAACAACTTTTACGCAGGTGGCGTATTAGTACACTCAGAAATAGGGGGATGAAGTGGAAGTAAGTAAAGATAGTAAATTTACATTATCTATAGAAACAGCTGTAAGCATTTTAGTTACTGTAGCTATGATAATTGGTATGTGGTATTCTCTGCAAGCAGAAATAGAACTTGCAAAAGAACTACCAGAACCAGAAGTATCACGTATGGAATACGATTTAAAAGACCAAATGATTCGTGATTCTATTATGAATACTGAAGAAAAAGTAGAAAAACTTGAAGAGAAAGTAGATTCTGTTAAAGAAGATACTAAAATGATTAATGAAACTCTTCTTAATATGAATAAAGATTAATGAGGTATAGAGATGAATTATTACTATGGTATGGCATGGTTGCTTGGGTTGTTGCTATGGCAGTCGCCCTTGCACTCACAGTCAGTTAATTTAAATAGCTTTGCAGAAGTACAAGCATTAAATATACATAAATGTGCAGTAGTACAAGTCAATGCAGGCTGGAATTACCAAAATAGAGTAAAGGTAGAAAAGTTAGCTGAACTTTGTTATGTTGGTGAAATAGACTTAAATAATAAAACAATAGGTGCTGTTATTCAAAAAGAATGGAATATTAAAATAGTACCTACAATTATTATATTTAAAGAAGGCGTAGAGGTTATGCGTTACGAACCTGGTATTAGCATGAGGTTTGACGAAAAAGAAGTGTTTGAAAAAATTAAAAAAGAAATTAAATGAAAAGAAAATTATTCAATACAGATGCTAAAAGATCTAACGGAAAGAAAAAAACAAGGCAAGGTATGAGTAATAATACTAAATTTGGTAATAAAAATAGTAAAAATTATTACAAAAAACGTAGTAGAGGACAAGGATAATGGCTGTAAAAAAAGATTCTAGACTAAAAAGAGCTGGTGTTTCTGGATATAATAAACCTAAAAGAACACCTGGTCATAAAACAAAGTCACATATTGTTGTTGCGAAAGAAGGCAGCAAGATCAAAACTATAAGATTTGGACAACAAGGCGTTAGCACAGCAGGTAAAAAGAAAGATGCTAAATCTAAAGCTAGACGCAAAAGTTTTAAAGCGAGACACGCTAAGAATATAGCTAAAGGCAAAATGTCTGCAGCATATTGGGCTAATAAAGTAAAATGGTAAAGGAGTAGATATGCCATACGGTAAAGGTACATACGGAAGCAAAGTAGGCAGACCGCCTAAAAAGAAAAAGAAAAAGTCTAAGAAAAAAGGAAAGAAAAAATAATGGCTAAAACTGTTAGTTGGATGTGGGGAGGTAAGCGTTATAAGGGAACTTTAATAAGAGAAACTAAAACGCATAAATTTGCTAGAACTCATAATGGCAAAATTAAAAAGATCAAGAAAAAATAATTACTATAACCAATAAGGAGAGCACGTAATGAGTAAAAAAGAACAAACAGTAGATTTAAAAGCTGAAGCTACAGTAGATTTAAAAACTGAAGCTACTATAAAAATGGAAACATTAGTAGAGCAGCATAATCAACTTGTTCAGGAAATACAAGAGGCTAACGGTAGATTAGCAGAAGTAAAACAAATGATTGTAGAGCATCAAGGATATATAAAAGGTCTTGAAGCTTGCGATGAAAACTGTAAGGAAAAATAATGGGACCAATATTAGGTAAGGTACTTACTAGCTTAGGTACAGAAAAGCTCATTAAAGCTGTTATAATGCATTTAGGAGATTGGCTAGTAGCTAAGTCTTCTAATAAATTAGATGACAAGCTTTGGAGTGAAGTAAAAAAAGCATTAGCTAAAAAATAGGAGGTTTCATTGAAACTTAAAAAACGTGGTATCGTAATACCAGACCAGCATTATCCATTAGAGGATAGAGCTGCAGTTGAGTGTGTTAAAAAAGCAATACTAAAAATAAAACCTAAAGTGTTTGTTAATTTAGGGGATGTTGGAGAGTGGGAGTCTGTATCAGCTTGGAGATATAAAGACAAAAAGCTACCGCCTTTAGAGTTTCAACTACCTATTGTAGATGAAGATATAAGGTTAGTAAATCAAGGATTAGACGAGTGGGATGAAATACTTAAAAAAGTTGGATGTAAAGAAAAGTATTTATTACAAGGTAACCACGATCTCTGGTTGGATAATTTTGCTAACAAGTATCCTTATCTTGATGATTACAGCTTTTTTAAAGCTTGTAAAATCAAAGAAAGAGGATATAAGTACACAGAATACAACTTGCCGATCCAAGTAGGTAAGTTGGTATTCTTTCATGGTGCATTTGCAACAACGTATCATGCGAAAAAACATTTAGAAACGTATGGAGAAAATGTAATGTATGGACACGTACACGACATACAACGACATACAATGACAAAGCTTAATAGCAATATTGGTGCTTGGTCTATGGGATGTTTAAAAGATATGTCACACGAAAGTAACAAATGGTTAAAGGGTAGGCTGCACAATTGGGGCCATGCTTTTGCTATTGTTGATTGGTTTGACAATGGAGAATTTAAAGTTGAAACCGTAGAAATAATAGACGGTAAGACAAGTGTTTGGGGAGAGGTTATTGATGGAAACGAGTAATTCAACAGGCGGTCCTATGCAAGGATCGTCTACCAACTCTTCTAGAAGAACATACAATATGAAGAGTAAAAAGAAAAAAGTTAAGATGAAAACTATGCAGGATGTATTACAACATGGCAAAAAAAATATTAAATTTAAATAACTTTAGTGGAGGTCTAAACGATTCTGCTGCTCGTAGGGATTTATTACCTAACGAGTTTGCTGTATTAGACGGACTAGATAATGAATATTTTGGAAAACTAGTACCATTAGGCGAACTTGCTGATAGAACTGTTAATAGTTTACCTACAAGCAATACGATAAAAGATGGTTCTGGATTGTTGCATTTTAATTCTGATGTAAAAATTCACGATACTTCTGAGGTAGCTACAGAATATTTAGCATACCACGATGTAAATAACAAAGGTGTTAAATTTATAGAACTAGGTACTAACACTGCTAGAAACACTGTACACGGAGGTACGGTTACAATTGGTGATAGTAGTTTTGCTGGTGAAGTAGATATGTTTGCATTAGATGGCGATATAAGAGTATATGGAACACATACTCCATCAACTACTGCTAATACTTTTAGTCTTCCTAAGATAATACAAAGAATTAAATACGATAGAAATCTTGCAAGTGCAACTACATTACAAGTAATTAAAGATCAAGTATCTGCAAATGATATATTTTTATCACCTATTACTATTGGTAGTGCTGGTATTTATGATAATACAATGATAGAAAAAGGTAAAACAGGTTCACCGTCTGCTAGTAATAATTCAGAATTATTTATGTTAGACGATGCTACGTTAAGTTTAGGTTATTATAGTGGAGCGTATAGTAGAGTAAACTTTACATCTACCTTACTAGGAAACATATTAAATAGTCACAATAGCGTATCTAGTACAAATTTTGGGGGAATGTCTTGTTTAGCATACTTTAATGGATCGCCAACATCTGCATCGCAAGATGAAGAAAGTACTATTGTAGTTTATAAAAGTACTTCTGGTAAAAAGTATGGATTGTGGGGTACATTAATTTATGATAACAAACAAGAATCTGGACCTACTTATCTAGGAGATATTTACCAACCTACATTAACAGAAAACAAAGTAAGACAATTACATTTAGGTTTTGTTGGCAGACCTTCGCCTAAAGATAGAGTAACTGGATTTAAAGTGTATTGGGCTTTAATAGATAGTTATGCAGTAACTAACAATGAAGTTACAGGTGATATAGGACAGCGTTATTTATTAGCTGAAGTAAATTATGAAAAAGGTGTAAGACTAAATGGTGAATCTGGATTTACTAAATTTGGAATTGCAGGAATTGGATCTAGTGCCAAGAATCATTATGTATTTCCATCTACTGGATATGCTAATGCTTCTTATTTCGTAGGACAAGCAATGAGCGATTTAAGCATAGAAGAGCCATTACTGTCCGAAAAACACTCAGCCATAGGTAGACCTAACACAGGCGGTAAAACGTCTACAGTGGTCAATAGAAAGCTTTATATAGGCAATGTACAATATTATGATGATAATAATATAAGACAAACTGCTAATGATAGACTTATGAAGTCTAATGTGAATGATTTTGATTTTTTTGATGCTGAAAGTTTTATAGATGTAGAGGTAAATGACGGAGAAGATATTACTGTATTAGAAAACTTAGGCGGTAGATTACTGCAATATAAACAAAATACATTATACATTATTAACGTAAGTAGAGATATAGAATTTTTAGAAGGAACTTATGAACAAAGAGGTTGTTTAAAGCATTCGCATTTAGTTAAGGGAGAAGGTTTTGTATCATGGTTAAATAAATTTGGATTGTTTATGTACGATGGTAGGCAACTTATTAACTTAATACAATCTAAACAAACAGGACAAAATAAGGTTGTTTGGTCTAATATATACAATGCAGATTTAAAGCTTTCCTATATACCAAACAAAGAACAATTAATTATATTTAAAAAAGCAACAAACGCAGAAGGTAAAAGTCAAATTATTTTATTTGATTTAAAATCAATGTCATTTGTAAAAGAAACACAATCTGGTATAAACGGACAAAGTTATGAACCTTTTACTACTGATAATAGTACCAATGTAGTTCAGGATAATAACGGGGAATTGTTAGTAATAGCAAGTAATAATTACGCATTAAAGAAATGGTCTGAATCTAGTGCTGCTAAAAAATATAAAGCAAATACAGTGTTGATGGAAACAAAAGAATTTACATTTAAAAAACCTAACACTCCTAAAAATTTAACTGCAGTATATGTTGCTGCTAGAAATGGAGACAATATTAAGGTGCAAGTAAGAGCGCATACATCTGGTTCTAACAACAAAGATGTCGTAGATCCTCACAGTAATGCAAGTAGTAACCTATTGCCAACAAGCGATGATATGTCTTACAAGAAGATTGTAGTAAATAATGCAAAATTAAAAACAGCTGCTAGTGAAAAAGTATATGGATATTCTGTTTTATTAACAGTAGTAGCTGACGGAGATGTGCAATCTGATTTTGAATTAAATGATATACAATTAGTTTATAGAGAGATGGTAACAACATGAGCAGAAGAACAACTAGCACAATTTTAAACAATGTAGGCTTTAGCACTTTTTCTACTTTTAACAAATTAAGTTCTATTCCACCTAAGAACAATCAGGGAAATGTAGGTGATACTAGATTTGTTAGACAAGGATTAAAAATTTATACTTATGTTAAAACAGAAAAAGGTTGGCAACGTAATGTATTTGAAAAAAATCCAACAGAAACTACTGCAACTACTAGTGAAACTCCAACAGGTACAGACGTTCCAACTATTACATCGTTTACAGCAGATTATACACAAGAATCTAGTGGTCCAGAAATTAAATTAGATTGGACATGGTCTAATGCTACTGGTATTACAGATCAAAAACTTAGAAGAAGAAAAAAAGCAGGTGGAACTAGTTTTTATGGAGATACTGTTATTTGGAATGGATCTAACTGGGTTGCAGATAGTACAAGCGTAGTTAGTTTTTCTGCAAACACTCCATTGACACACACAGATACCTCTACACACGGAGTAACAAATTCAGGACAACAAACACCTGATACTTTTTTATATACATTAGAAGCTTCTTATGGAAGCAATACAGTAGGACCAGAAGCAGTAGAAGAACAAACAGGTACAGTTTTTGTTAGTACTTCTTACAGTCAAACAATAACATACACAGAAGATGGCACTGGTACTTACAGTGGAGTGTCAGATGGAGATACTATTACTGCATATTGGTCTGATGGTAAATTAGTAGAATGTGCTTCTGCTTCAGCTACAGGTTCTAGTTTAGATATTACCGCAGGGAATGTTCCGTATACAGAATCTATTAATCAATTTAATATATATGGAGATTTTGCACAAACTGCGTTTGGTTTAAATAAAGCAATATTTACGAACACTGCACTAAATAGTGCTGTAAGCACAGGAACAAAATACACTAGAGAAGGGTTAGGTTTGTTTGGTAGTGAGCCAAGTATATATAAAACAAATACAGGTGGAACTACTACATTTTATAGAGGAGCGTTTCCTAACGCTGTAACATCTATTGGTTTAAATGGAAGCGTAGGTACAACTACTATACCTTTACGCATTACAGCAAACACACAAGTAACAAGTAATTTTGTATTATATCAAAGACTACACGGAGGATCGTGGGATTCAGGAACTCCTGTTACGCCTTTTGCTAAAGGTTATGCTGCAAACACTGCTGTAAATACAGATATTACAGTATCCAATTTGCAACAATCACAACGTTATGATTTTAAAGTAGTAGCACAAGGATTAACAGATAGTGCAGAAGTAGAAGTAAGTAATGCAAATTTAACTACTTCTGGTACTCCAAGCCCTACTGTAAATGTTAGTCCTTCTAGCGTACAACATAGTTCTTCTAATACTATAGGATATTATTATTCTGACGTAGTTACAGTTACAGTAACAAATGGTGTTGGAAGTATATTTATACAAGGAGTACCTGCTAGCAATAGTTATCATGTTCCTCAATATAGAGTAGCAAGCAGTGCTAATGATAAAATTACAAGTGGAGGTACTTGGACTACTGCAAGTATATATGCTTCAGATCAATCTTCTACTATAACACCAAGTAGTGGGACTGTATATGTTCAATTTAGAAGTCAATTAAGCTATAAAGCAGCAACAGATCAATATAGAGATGGGGTTGCAACATTTAATTTTAGAGAAACAACTAGCAGTGGAACAAGTGTAGATTCCACAATAGCTGGTATAAGATGGTCACAATTACAGCCATAAGGAGAAATTATGAATATTAATTCAAAGTTAAGCGTTTATCAGGCACAAGCAGGAGCTGAAGTATCTGTAGATAAAGCAGAAGCTGATTCAGAATACAGAGATAGTTTATTAGGTAAAACAATGTATTATGGAACTGCAGCTATGTCTGGATATACTATGGGTAACGAATTAGCAAAAACTATGCAACCCATGATAGACAATATGAAAGTTAGAAGACAAGCAAGAAAAGATTATACTAGTAACGTTAAAATGTTTGATGGCGTACAAGTACAAGAAAGATTTGATAGTTTTAGAGATTTTTATAAACAAACAGTTAAAGAACCAGCTAAACAAGCTATGGTAGGAACTGGTCCTGTAGGAAGAATTTCTGATACAGATGGAACTACAATTATGAAACCAGGAGAAAGGACTTCTAGTAGAGCAGCAGACAAAGCTACGGTTAAAGCTTTTTATTTAAATTCCGTAACTAACTACGAGCCTACTGGTGAAAAAGATGCAGATGGTAATATGTCTTATATGCAAACAACTACACCTCAACACGCATCTAGGTTTTTTCCTAAACCTCAAATGACACCTTTTTTTGATTATCAAAATAATCCAAACTTATTAAGTGCTTTGACTAAACCTATAACTCAAGAAGAATATGATGAAGCTGAAGAAAATAGTAGATTTATTGGTGAATCAATTTCAATGTAAGGAAAATAATATGAATGAATTTGAAAAAAAAGTATACGATCATATGAAACTTCGTGAAGGATATAAGAACGAAGTATATTTAGATACGTTAGATAAACCTACTTGCGGTATTGGTCATTTATTAACTGCAGCAGAACGTGAAGATTATCCTGTAGGCACTGAAGTAGATGATTATAAAATTAAAGAATGGTATATGGAAGATATTACTACTGCTATGGAAGCAGCAGATAAGCAAGCAAGCATACTATCTACAGATAATGAATCTGTGAAAATAGCGTTAGTTTCAGTAAATTACCAATTAGGTACTAGCTGGACTAGAAAGTTTCCTACTGCTTGGAAATGTTTATGTCATCAGGAGTATGATCGTGCTATAGATGAAATAATGTATGCAGATAAAAAAGCAGATAGATATTCACGTTGGTATAAACAAACACCAGTTCGTGTAGAAGATTTTGTAAAAGCAATTAATAAATTAAAGGAGATACATAATGGCTAAAAAAAATATAGTCAGTCCAAATAGGCAGCAACCGCCTATGGCTAAGAATATAGACGATGAAGTAACGCAAGGAAAACGTGAAGCTAATTTAGAATATGCTCCACATTTCAATGAATACAATTGGTTGAAAGCTGTATCACCTAATTTAGTAGTAAAGATAAAGGAGTAACGTATGTCGTTTGCAATAGTAGCAGGATTAATTGGAGCAGCAGCCACTACCTCAGCTGCGAGCAAAGCAAGAGAAGAGGGTAGAAGAAGACGTGGTGTTTTAAAAAGTGTGTTTGGAGATTTACAAAGCAATGCTATTGGTTTATTACCAGCAGTACAAGAAAATGAAATACAACGACTTGAAACTCAAGGGGATAGATTTGATTTAGCTACAGATTCTAGAATAAATCAATACAATGCATTAGAAAATAAAATGGGACAAACAGGTTTTGCAGGATTAGGTACAAATGTTATGGACCCTACAAAAGCATTCACAGGATTAGACTTAGCATATCAAGCTTCTAATCGACAAATACAAGAACAAAAAGGTATGGAGTTAGACGCAATACAAAAAACTTACTACAACGCTGCATCGCAAGCTGCACAAGGTGGTGCTGTATTGTCTACAGATTTTAATCAAGCAGTTAAAGACCAATATGGAGGGAACGTATAATGGCTAGTTATGAAACTGAATTTTTGCAAGCATTAAACATGGCATCACAAAGTGCTACTGGATTACTTAAATCTATTAGGGAACCAGATTATGAAACAAAACTTGCATTAGAAACGCAAAAAAGAAAAGAACTAATGGCACTAGAACAAGACTATGCTATGGAAAGATTAGATACAACAGGAGAGCAGAAAATAGAGGAATTAGGAATTACTACTGGATCTGCAGAAGATATTGCTGGAATGAAGATTGCTTCTGATCAAACAATTACCGATAAAAACATACAAGCTGATAAAGAAAATTTAGCTACAAGCATTGCAGGTAATTTAGATTTAGCTAATAAAAATAATCAAGCAATGTTCGAACGTTTAGAACTTACTACAGATACTCAAAAAGATATGCAATTGATACAAATTGGTGCTAATAAAGAGAGTCAAGAATCTTCTCAAGCTTTTGAGAAAATGATGCAAGACGATCGACAAGAGTTTAAGTTTGGTTTTCAAGAAAAAGAAAATAATTTTACATTAAGTAGAGATTTAACTTTGCATGGATATGCTTTAAAACAAATGGAAAAAGGGCATTCTTATGATATTGATTTGTCTAATAATAATCACACTAATAAAATAGCACAAATGCGAGAACAAAAAGTAATATCACAAGATATGCAAATTTTTATGACTACAGAATTACCAAAATATCAAAGACAAAATGCAGAAGAACAACAAAAGTGGTTAGGCGAAAAAATAAAATGGTATAAAAATGGTAATGGTACTGGCGCTTTTGAAATGAAAACAAGAGCTGAAGTATATATGTTAGCGCAAAATAAATTAGGACAAGCACAGGCAGAAGATAATTTTAATTGGCAAAAAGGAAAAGGTTTTGACAATTTTATAGCTAGTGGTACTAACGGATTTATTACTATGAGCGGTACTGGTATGCAAATGAAACAAGATATTCAAAATCAAAAATATCAACAAAGAGCGTTTGATTTTAACTCAAATTTAGCAGATCAACAGTTTAATATAAATTTAGGTCAAAGACTTACAACAGATGCAATGTTTAACAATGTAAGCGATGGAACTAAAAATTCTATAATGACTGCTGTAAATGGACAATCTGGTTTATACGGCAATTTAAATTTAGACAATCCAGCTAATCATAAAGCTGTACATGAATATCAAAGTTTTCAAGCAGAATCTGCTATAGGAGCTTTGAATTTACGTATGGATGATTTTAATATGCCAGATCAACCTAGTACTTTATTTAGAGGTAAAAAAGCACACAAACAATATCTTACGCAAGGTACTAATACTTACAATGACTTATCTGCAAATCTTTTAAAACGTTCTGAAATGTTAGCTGGAATTGGATTAGACAATGCTAGCAAGACTTATAAAAAAGAACTTAAACAAGATTTGTTAAAAGGAATTAAGCTTGGAGATCGTTTAATCAGTTCATCTACGAAAGTAGGGGGAGAAGAAGGTTTAATAACTGGATTAAAAGAAAGAAGAGAAATACTACAAGCATACTACGACCAGTTATAATATGGGATTAGATAGAAGAATACAGATACTTGAGTCTGCTTTCAATGCAGGTCAATTAGATGAAATGCAGTATGCATTAGGTCTAAAAAAGTTTTATGACCGTATACCTAAGCAATTTGACGCACGTAGTTTGCGTTATATGGAATCAAAACTAGTTGATGCAGGCTTACCCCTTACTGATGGAAGACAAGGTCAAACTGACGGAGTTCTTGCACAGATTACATCTGGACTATTAGAAGGTTTTACAACCTTTGGTTTTGCAGATGAACCTGATACGTCTACCGAAAAAATAGCAAACTCATTATCTCATCTTGTAGGACTAGCACCAGGTGTTGTAGTACAAGCATTATCTGGAGGTGGTGCTGCAACAGCATTAGTAGCTAGAGGAATGCGTAGACAAGCTAAAGCTAGAGGCGTTAAGCAATTTGAAGCAGTAGCTGATCGTTTAGAAAGCGTAGGAGAATCTTTACAATACTCTAACAATAAAGTAGCAAGAGCTATGCACGATGTTACTACCAAACTACCTGGAGGTAAAGCATTACGTAGTCCACAACCTATTGGCGTAGATATTAAAACAGGTGAAAAATTATACGGTATGCAGTCTGTACCTGGTATAGTTGCTAACTTTGTACAAAAACAAAGTACAAGTTTTTTAAAAGACAATAATATTAAAGCAGCAGAATTTATACACAAAGGTGTATTTAAAAATAGATTCATGGATGCTGCTACTCGTGACAACATTGTTAATCAATCTGTACACTTAGGATTATTGTTAGGTGCTTCTGCTAGAGAACAAGGCTTAGCAGGTATGGGACAAGCAGCAGTACAAGGTGCTATTGCAGGGGGTATATTTGGAGGTATAGGTGAATATGCAAACATAGGTAGAATGTTAGCTAGTAAAAATGTTGGAATTAGAACTGCTGGAGAGAAAGTAGTTAGAGGATTTGCTAAAGCATTAAAAGAACAACCTAATCGTAGAGATCAATTTGAAACTATAAACTTTCTTATGAAAGGTACAGCAGGTGCAGCGTATGGTACTACTACTGCTAAACTGCACGATATGCCTTTAGAAGACCAAATATATGAAACATTAATGGCTGTGTTCTTTAGTGTAAATAGTAGAGCTGCATTTGAAAATAGAGCTACTAGAGATATATTTAGTTCTGACAAAGTGATACCTAGAGATTTTAAAATGAAGGAAGCACGTAAATGGATTACTGAACAACCGTGGTATCAAGCAGAAACTCCTGAATATCAAGCATACTGGAGCAGGTATTTAAAAGACATACAACGTCAACAAATGGATTATGTTGTTAATAACTACAATGATATTATTGTAGCATTAGCTCCTGAGTATAGAGATTTAAAAGAACAGGGTTTTATTACACCTGAAATGGAAACAAGAGCTAGAACAGATAATAAAACCAGAGAAACTATATTAGAAAAATTATATGAAGCAGCTGAAAAAGCAGAAAGAAAACACGAAGATACTTTTAATATAGATGAAGTAGAACGTAGAGTAGAAGAAAAAGAATTTGAATTTAGTTCTATGGAAATGGACAAAGAAGTTAAACACATAGAACAAGATACATCTATTGCTAGTGAATATTTACCAAAACAACGTACACTAAAAAACATATTTGTAGATATTAAAAAAGTTGGTGACAAAACTTCTAAAGATTTAGATCCACAAGAGTTGCATCAAATGTTTAAGAAGTTAGCTATTGATACAAACTTTACTCCTGATAATTTTATTAAAGAAGTAGAAGGTAAATTTAAAATTAAAGTTAGCGAAGAACAGAAAATGGATTTGGTTCAAGCTATACATAAATATAAACATTTAGATAAGTTTAAAATATCTAGAATATATTTAGTACCAGAAGAGGGTAAGGGCAGATTAAAAAGACGTAAAACAGAAGAGCCCGTATTTGAGGAAGAAGCACCAGAAGTAGACATATACAACAAACCTATAGGCGGTAAAAAGTCGGGTACTAAATCAGACCAAGGTAGTCGTTTAAATAAAATATATGCTAAAGATGATAAACAATTACATTTGGATATAGACTATTTAACTACTGTAGTATCACAACGATATTATGATGCAGTAGAAGGTAAATATAAACCAGGTGCTAAAATTAAAAATGTGTCACCTTTGTCTATAGATATATTTGCATTTTCTAAAGATACTAAAGATCCTATCAGTGCTGTAAGAAATATGTCTAAAAAACAATTAGACCAATTAAGAAATAATTTAGAAGAGAAAGAAGGGCTGTATATACACGCAGCAGTTAGTGACACTGGTAGATTGCAAGTAAGACAATTCCCTTGGAGCAGTAGAAAGAATGAAACTAATTATATATCTGACAAAGAATTAAAAAAAATAGATAGAACTATTAGAAAAGAATTAGGCGGCACTGATGCTAAAAAATATAAATCTAATGTTGGATTTGTTATTTGGCGTATGAAAGAAATGAATTTAATAGATGCTAAATACACAGCACAAGACATTATAGATACATTGCCTACTTATTTTAAAACAGAACCTTATACTGATGTTACAAAAATGCAAAAGTATACTAAGCATATGTCTGGTATTGAAGTACCTATAGATAATCAATACATTAAAGATGAATATACACACGCTTTGATAAAAGATTTGCCTGGTAGTATTAAAAATATGGGGCCTGAAATGGAAGCATTTAACTCAGGTACTGATGGTGCTAGTATGTTACGAGGTGAAAAATTTGACAGATTAGCAAAAGCGTATGGATTAGATCCTGAAACTGGTGTTATAAAAACTATACATATACACAGACCTGGTGAGTTTACTAACGGGAATAAACGTGGTACAACTATTATTAAAACTGCTACATTTAGAATGGACCCTAAGTGGGAAGCTTTGTTAGATAGAACAGAAGCAGGTAAAAAAATAGATTACTTACATTATGATACTGCAGTAAAAGAAATTAGTGGAGCAAAAAGACCAGACGTACCAGGTAAAACAGACGTTACATGGAAATCTAAACTAGAAGATAATTACATAAATTTAGATGTCTATGAGAATTTTAATAAATTAGAAAAATTAAAATTGTTAAGACAGGTTACCTCTAATTTGAATACTATTGACATGGATCCTACTAGCACAGATGGAAAGATTTTTTGGAATAAATGGCAAGAAATTATAGATGCATCTGCAAGAGGAGATGCTGTTGTAAGCAAAGAAGTAAGTCAGCTGCTTAAGTCTAATCAACCTTTAGGCGATAAAGTATCTTTAGATAAAATAGATATTAGATTAATAGACCAGATATTAAATGAAAACCCTACGTCTATTACAGCCAGAAGTATATTACGTAAGTTGTTTACTGATGGCAGAAGTTCTGAACGTGATAAAAGAATAGAACAAGACTTTGCAGAATATGGTAATGAAACATATAACAAACAGTTAATAGAAGACTATTTAATTTCTACAGATTTTGAACCAGGAGCATTTTTAAGACCAGGTGTTATAGAGTTTATAAACGAAAAAATATCAGACTATGCTTTTAAAAGATTAACTAGACCTGTAGTAGAAGAATCTTTTAGTTCTAAGTTAGGTTTGTATGATGTAATTATACGAACTACAAACTTTAAATACTCTTCTGCTAAAAAAGGTTTAGCTGATAATGAATTTTTATTACATGAAGGTGCACGTATTATTCCTGTTACCGATCCTACTACTCAAAAGAAAAGTACATTAGGTAAAGTATTTGATAAGTTTGAAAAAGAATATGACTTAGATAAAAACAGTGACACTACTAAACAATTAAAAGAAACATTAGACAATGTTATGTATATACGTTCTCCAATGGTTAGTAACAGTGGTGTTCGTATTGGTAATTTTGTAGGATTTGTTAAAGGTAGAAAGGGTATATCTATTATAACTAACGAAGTTAACGACTTTAATATGAACGGAGCAGACAAAGACATTGACTCGGCTCATGTATTTTGGGGTATGCCTAAAGAAATAACTAAGGTATATGCTAGACCTGAAATACAAAATCAATTATTAAAAGAAGATGGAACTATGATTTCTTTAAGCGATGCTAAAATTGCTAAAGAGTTAGCTAATGCTAAGTTTCCACAAAAAGAAACAAGAAAGCAGCAGTTAGCTAATATGATTGACATAGATGCTAAGCTTGGTAATGGATTGTTTAGTGCAATTGGTAAAGACAGTGTAGGATATATTACTAATCAATTTCAAATAGCTAAACAAGAATTTGATTTAAGAAAACAATTAATGATAGAAGACGGAAGCGGTAAGGTTACCGAGATGCAAACAAATGAATTACCTAAAATTTGGAAACAATTAATTATAGATCAAAATGTTTTACAAAGTACATTTATAGATGCTAATAAATTAGTTGATGTTGACTTACCTTCTACTGCTACAGCTAAGCTAAGAGGAAAATATAAAGACAATTTATTAGAAGCAGAAGATCGTATTGTATTGCGTGATATGTATAAACTTGTATTTAGTAAAGTACGTAAAGACGAAGCTCCATTAGAACCTAACGTAGTATCTCAAAAATATTTAGATATGACTGAAGGTACTACTGGTTATTTGAGAATGGTTGGTGAAAATATTAATGGATTAAAATTAGAAATTAATCCTTACAATGCAATTGACAAAGATGCTATTATTCCTGTATTAAAAGATTTGTCTAAGGTTATGAAAGACCATCCTTTATTTAAAAAAGCAAACTTAAGAGAGTTTGACAAATGGTTTATGGAAGGTATTGATGGAAAAGAAATGAATACCATTAAAGATTATCCTCCTTTTTTATGGAATAAAATTAATGGTATTGTAGACTTGTCTAATGCTTTGAAAAAAGCACAAGCGTTTAAAGAGTATGCTGTAGAGGTATTAGAAATGAACCCTAGTGCTGTTGATAAGTTTATTGTAGACGTAATAGAAACTACATTTGAACAACGTAATAAAATTTATCAATCATTTGATAATAATAAACAGTGGTATAAAAAACAAAACGTTAGAAGCTACGGAGATCAAATATACTTTACTAAAGAATCTATAAAAGAACAGTTAGAAACATTAACTACAGCTAGAAATGCAGTAGGAAAACCTTTGACTAAACAAGGTAAGATGTTAGTAGAAGATTTATTTGATGTATTTTATATAGCTAATCCTGTTATAGATTTAAACTTTACAGGATTTAGAGGAAAGAAACGATTTGATTTCTTGACAAATGTTAATAGAGATATAAAAGAACTTCTGAAATTAAAAGCTCAAGAAACAAAACTTACTAAAGGATTAGAAGAGTTTTCTAAGCAATCTACTTTAGACAAATTATATGAGCAAAGAGGCGCATTACAAAGAGAATTTGTAGGTTCTTTACCTGACTTGGAACAGACATGGTCCATAAAAGCCCGTAATAAGCAGTATATGGCTAGAGAACGTTATAAGGTACTAGAACTAGCAGTAGCAGAAAAAGACGCTAGAATAGAGCAATTTAAAAAAGATTTTGATTTTGACAATTTAATTGATTACGTGAGTGAGGATATTACACCGCCATCTACATCAAGTCTATCTGAACCTGTAGTAGTAGACACTGCAAAACCAGCAGTGAATAGAACTAAACAAGTTGTTCCAGATTTAATTGACATTGACGTTCTCACAGATCCTAAGAAATTAGATAAATTAATTGATACAAAGAAAAAATTAACTAGCAATCAAACAGAAGGTATTAAAAAAGACCTGGATGACTTGCGTGACGTTATTAAATATCAAATAGCAAATGGTAATCCTGGTATATTGTATAACATATCTTCTTTGTATTCTAATTTTTTTCAAGGAAAAAATAGAGAGATAGATTTAATTCAAGATGTAGATGGCTTGAGGTTGAAGTATTTTGTAAAACACATGAAAAATCAATACGGTCCTAATGATGCATTTGATGCTATTCGTAGAAATAAAGAGTTAATTAATCAGGCACGTAAAGACTTGTACGTTGACATGACTGATATGGTTCCCTTAAAAACGTTTGCAGAATACGCTAAAGAACAAGATGTATTTGTTAAAATGATGTCTGATCTAGATTTGTTTAAAAAAATAAGAGTAGATTATAGAAAGTATGTAATGGAGTGGGCTAATGCTAACGAAGGTTCTATAACTAAACTATCAGATCAAACACAAGGAAAGATATTAAAAGATAAAGACAATATTGTATATGGTTATAATAAAAAAACTAAAATAATTAAACCTTATAAAAATATAGGGCAGCTAGAGAAAGATATAAAAGCTAATCCTGTTATACAAAAAATACCTATGGATAGTTTATCTTCTGTTATTACAGACAAAATTAATTTTATGTTTCCTATAGACGCACACTTAAGAAGTCCTAAAGGTATAGATCAAGTGTTAGGTATTTATCAAAGATTAGACCAGTTAATTTCACCTTTTGAAAAAAGGTTTCAATTAGATAGAGGTGTTAAATTTAATCCTAAAACTAGACAAATGGATGAATATGGTATATTAGTTCCAACTTCTACGTTAAAAACTATAGCTGAAAATATATATGAAAATCATAGTATAGCAAGTCAGCTTAAAAAGTTTAATGTAGATTTTGTAGGATTTAATAAAAAAATATTAAACACAAAACAAAAAGTGTATACAGCTAATCAAGATATATTGTGGGAAGTTGCAGTGTTAAGACACGTATTAGGTCCAGATAAATTAGGACCAAAAAAGAATAATACTTTAGCTGAAGAACGCATTGAACTTCAAGAACGTTTAGATGTAGCAGAAAAAAAACTTAGCAAAATATCAGAAAAATTATATTACACTAATAAACAAGGCGATCAGGTATTTGTAGATGCTAGTAAATACACAGATGTAATACGCAATCAAGTTATACAACCAATAATGGATTTTGCTTTAAAACAATTTATAGAAAGTAATTATAAAAATATTGAAAAAGCATTTGGAGAAACTATATATAAAAATGTATATAGTCCTGATAAAAAATATGCACCAAGTCATCCTTTGTTTTATCAACAACGTTTAATGGAGATGTTTTTTAATGCCAATGGAATAATTAGTCCTTCAAGACTAATGGCTTTTGATAAGTCTGTTAGAATTAAACAAGATACTGTTTCTGGTTCTGAAATATTACGTAACCATTTTCATTTAGATGATATAAAGTTTTTAAACTATGCTTTCAACGTTCGTCAAAACATACACGATAAATACAGTCAATACTTAAATAAAAGCGGAGAGCTTGACTGGAATTTGTTAGACAAAACATTAGTCAAAGGACAAACAAAGTTTACATTAGGAGATAAAATTAGAAAAGAATTAAAATCTCAACAATTAAAATTAGATGCTAGACAATTAGAAGTAGGTAAATTTAAAGAACAAGATGAGTCTGCACGTTTCTGGTCTTACATGGGTTCTTTAGAGATTAAAGAAAACAAAAAGAAAATTGTTGAAGATTATTTACCTGCTGAGAAAAAACGTATTATGTCTAAAAAAGTTGATCAGTTGTTAGATCCTAAGATGAAAGAAGATGTATTAAATGGAGAAGTAACGTTAGAGGATGCTAGATTTGCTGAATATCAACAATTAGAAAATAAAATTTTAAAGACTAATAAATATGAAAACCCTAATGTAGACCAAGATGCTGCAGATACTTTAAATCAAGTACCTACTAGAAGAGGTAAAACAGTATATCCTGGTTTAGGTATGTCTACACACGCACGTTCTAGAACAGAAAGAGCATTGCCTTTCTTTAGAACTGATGGTAATGTTCCTTTAGAATACATGGATAGTATGTCAAGAGGTTTAACTCAAAACATTAGTGCCTTATATACTAGAATTTATTTAGATAAATTTTTAGAACAAGGTAGAAAAAATGAAACTATGTCTGATGTTATTGAACAATGGCATTCTGCTTTATTAGATTTTTCTAAAGGTTACATGGGACAACCTTCTACAAGAAATATAGAAGTACATGGTTTTAATAAAAAAGATTATGTGTTATTAAAAGAATGGCAAGATTCTGGATATGATCAATCGTGGAAATATGGAAAACTTAATAATGTTGAAAAGAAATTATTGTTAGATATGGAAGCAGCAGCATTGCCAACCTACACAGAACAACGTGCTATGAAAAAGAAATTGGTAGGTGAGTTAATAAAAAAACATGGTAAAGATTTAAAAGGTGTTACTAAAGAAAAACGTGATGAATTTTTCATGACAACTATTGGTCCACAAGTTAAAACAGATTTTACAAAATGGATGCAAAAATCACAAAAAGAAAACCTAAATTTACTTATTGATAAAGATAACATAGATAAGTTAAAGATTAACTTTACACCTAGACAATGGTTTAGCGATGAATCTGTTGGTAATACTATGTTAAAAATTGAAGGCAACATTAATAAGGTTTATGGTAAAGCTACTAAATCATTATTAGGTAAAGAAAAACAAATGTTTCAATCATTGCCTGAAGATCCAATACTAAGACATAAAGCTATGGTAGATATGGCTCAGTATATGAGTGACTTAGAAGGTAAGTTTGAAGTATTTAGTTTACTGTTTCACCCTAAAGCTGCAATAACAAATGTATATGGTGGTTATCAAAACGTAATAACAGATACTGGTTTTACACATTTTGTTAATTCATTTAGAGAAGATTATTTAATAAACGAAGTATTTGCTGGTAAAAAGTTTAGGATATACGATCCAAAAACTAAAACATATCAAGATAAAGAATTAAAATCCATGGAAGATGTACACATGATGATAGATAGTTTAGGATTGTTGGAAGGTAATTTGTTACAAGAATTAACTTATCTACAAGCTAAAGAACCTGCTCAGGTTAAAAAGTTTTTATCAGAACTTGTAAAAAGAGTTACACAAAATACCAAGAAAAACAAATTGTGGGGTAACTCTAAAGAAGTTAACGAAAAAAATGATGCTTTTGTAAAAGAAACTATAGCAGAGTTAGCTACTAAATATAATGTAGATGCTGCAGCCATGGAAGTTGGTAGTGTATTTATGTCTGCATCTGAAAAATTATTAAGACGTAAAGCATTTTTATCACATTATTTAAAAGCTAGAGAATTATACGCTGATACAAAAGGTAATATCAAAGTAACTGACGAGTTTTTAGTGAAGACTGCTAAAAAAGGTGTAGAAGGTTCACAGTTTATTTATCACGCTACATACAGACCTAACTTTAGTAATACTGCGTTTGGTCGTGTAATGACACGTTTCCAGCCTTATATGTGGAGTAGTATTAGACGTAGAAAAACTATGTTTGAAGATATGATGGCAGTAGAAGGGCACGCTAACTTTGAAGCTACTAAAAGATTTGAAAGACAAATAGCTAATGATGCTATGACTATGGCATTAGCTAGTGTATTTGCTTACAGTATATTTGAGTATGCTTTATCTCCGCCTATGAATATGTTTAAAGATACAGCTGAGTTTTTATTTGGTGATGAAAAAACTAGAGAAAGAGCATTCTTTAATCAATATCCTATCAAAGCTATGGCACCGTTACAGATCGTAACACCTCCTGCTGCAAGATTTATTATGCCTCATGTTAATGCTTTAGTTAATGGTAACTACGAAGCATTCTGGAATTATACTGCTTGGACATATTTACCTGGTGGTAGATTGATGCGTGATGTTTATAAGACAACACAGAAACCAAATTATTGGATGGAATATTCTACTGGTATACCTCGTAATAGCATGAAATGGTATGGTCAACGTGTTGAAAGAGAGCAACGCAATAGAGATATTATGTTAGAAAACTTAAGTGATGAATAGATGTTTTATTTAGCGTTGTTCTTTAGAAAGCTTTTCCAATAAAATTTTCGACTCTTCTTTTTTTGTAGTCAAAAATTTTATTGCTTTTTCAGTTAGTTTTTTTATTTCTGCTATTTCTTTTTTTAATAATTTAATTTCTTTTATTTTTTCTTGTTCAGTCATAATTATTTTCCTTGTTATTAAGATGCCTCACAATACTTAAGATACATATCTATCGACTAAGAAGATATGTTTTTAGTAGCCAACCAATCGTAGTATTTGCACAAGTAAACTAATGTAACTTGTGTGCAAGGCATCTCAATTTTTATTTAATCATTACAATCAGGTCTACGAACGTCAGTTAAATCTAAGAAATCTTCTGATTCCCTAATAGCTTTATCTGATTTAATTTTCTCTTGTTCCTGTATGATCTTGGCAGCAAGAGATATGATCGCATTGATTTCTTCTTTACTCAAAGTCATCACGATTCTCCTTTTCAATTTGTAATAATCTTAAGAATCTTTTTAGTGGTATTATAGCTAAAGATTCTTTTCTATCCATACGTGTAACAACAACGTCTACATCGTCACCGTGATAATCTGGATACAGCCATTGTGCAACTTTCTTTCTTCGCTTTGCTTGTATGCATGTATCTTCGACTATCACGTCAACAACTTCTGATTTACCTAGTGATCTACCATCTGAAGCATAGGCCCTCTTTGCAGAAAGGCCCATGTCTTTAGCTGTATTCACGATCTCACGTTCGAGATTGTTACCACGTATTTTATTAGGATGCGTCACTTGTAGCAAGATTTTGATCCATCTCAAAGATGTTAAAATCTTCCTTGTATTTCTCTACAGCTTGTGGCGATTCATCCCACATTCTAAAACCTGTGGAAAATTCCATAGGTCCTACACGTACGTCAAACCACAAGTGATTACCAAAATTACTATCCATTCTTGCGGAAAAGTTTAAGACTTTTAACAATCTTAAATGTGCTTTCTGGATATTATTTTTATCACTATAACTTGGTTTAACTAATGTATCTAGTTTAATCATAATTACTCCTTATTTGATTAAATTGCATTGTATCGGTATCAAATGCTGCAGTCATTTCAAACCTACCTTCGTCACGTGATTTAACAGAACTCACTATACGTACTGCATCGTCACGATTACCTTTGATAAGTATTACTTTATCTGCTTTTTGTACTACATTTGATGAACCTTTTAACGAATGCAAATTGATTACGTTATTACTAGCAGAAGATTTGTTTAAGTGATGTATTGCAATAATAATTATATTTGTTTTCTGTGCAATTTGTTTCAATGCACCAATAACTATATTTTGCTTTTCTATTTCACCTTTAACAAAGTCTACTTGTACTTCATCTGTAGTATCTACTACTAACACTTTAGGTTGGTACTCAGATACTACTTTCTTAATTGAGTCTATTCGAGGTGCAATCGTCATAACTTGCACGTGATCTAACTTATCTTTTAAAGTAAATTCAGGATTATTTTTGTATTCATTAGTAATCCATTCTTTATCTTTACCGACAGCTATTTGACCAAACCTCCTGAATATTAACTGTTCATTCATCTCTAAAGATAAAAACAATGTATGTTGTTTTGCTTTTACAATTATATCTTGTATAAAAGCAGTTTTACCTAAACCTGTATCACCTGAAAATATTACTAATTCTCCTGGTGAAAAGTTGTAGGAATCGCATCCATATATTTTATCTAATTGAATAGAGTTTTGCGACATGGTATTTATAAGGTAATCTCTTAATGAATCTTCTAATTCATTAACACCTTTAATATCTAATTTATAGTCTTTACGTTTATAGTAAATACATTTAGTATCACAATACTCAGCCATGATGTGGTCATCGCAGCCATATTGATAATTACCATCGTACACATTTTTAACAGTTCTATTTACTTCTTCTTCACTCATTTGACCATCACTCCAAGTATGCATACCATTCAAAGCAACAATGAAAGGTACACCTGCACGTTTGTACGTGCTTGTCATACGCATCATTTTGTTGTTTCTAGCTCCAATGTGTGGACCTTCGTTGAATATGTGCTGCATACACGACACTACGCTTGTAACGTCTGAACTCTTCTTACTAGAGTTAGGTTTTGTTACAATAGTAGGTGATGCAATAACCATTGATTGAAGATAAGGTTCTACTTGAGGTGTTTTATGCAGCGTTTCAAAGAAATTATCTGAATCACTGTTAACCCAGTCTAAGTAGTTTTGTCTTGTAGAAGCATAACATTCAAGATCTTTGTAAGTTATGTCACCTATTTGTGATAAAGGTATCCATATTTTATGTAATTGTGTTTTTGGATTTAACGACCATTTAGTTCTGATGATCCTCGTTTTATCATAGATTGAGTCTGCAAAGTCAAAATGTTTATTCATTGTAAGCCTTAGCTTATCATGAAGTGTTTTACTTTGTTGCAATCCAAATACATTTTTCATTTCTATATGAAAACCGTTACCACTAAACCATAGGTTAATGTCTTCTTCCATTACGCCTTTATCGAACATTTCAGACAAACACGCTTGAATATATCCTATCATCTGATCTTTAGGTATTTCACCTTTGTCTACATCTAATATGATATAATCCAATGCACATGAACCGTCAAAACCTTTTACAGTTCCAGTTTCAGTTACGTGTTTATCGAAACTTTCATCAAACACAAAATAAGAACGATACATTTCTTTCGACCAAGAGTAATCTAACACAGCTTTCTTATATTGTTCTGTAGTTACTACTTGATTACGATTAGAAATACTATCTTTTACTATTTCGACATAGCAGTCTGAAGTGATTCTGGAATCCCTCCGTATTTCTTCATGTTGATTGCCATCCATCCTTTTACCTTTTTCTGTTTTGTGTGTGATACTTCTCTTAACATTATATCTAAACTTTCAAACAATTGAGGACTTTCTCTCAATTCTCTCCATAGCCTAGAATATGTACTAGCAGTATGTATTTTACCATACTTTAATTTTCCATATAATGGAACATTAAGTTCAATGTCGTATGAATAAAATGTATTGTTGCTAGATTTATCTGCTTGTTCTGATACCCAGTTAAGCAGTATTGTTTTAGCAGTCACTAGAATGGAAGGTCATCTAAATCTACAGATTCTGTTGGTGCTTGAACTGCACTATCTTCTTTTCTGTAATTTTTAGGATAACCTTTCGCTAATTGAGCTTCAAAATCCTTACCCAATTGAGTTTCATCTTTCCAAGAACTAACTGTAGACCATATAGCACGTTTATATTTTCCAGTTGACGGATAACTTAAACAAGCTATTTGTGAATTTGTTAACTCTTCTAAATTGATGTCACCAGTATCAGATATATTTAGATCTTTACCTGCTGCTAAGAACAATGTGTTTACTAAATCAGGATATTTCAAATCAGATACAACACCATTAGTGTCTTTTTCGTAATTCTGATTCATAAATAAACTATATTTGTAACCATTGCTTTCATCGGTTAACTCAAGTTTAACTGTTGTATCACTATATTGTGATTCGATCTGTTCTGCTGCGGTAACTGTACACTTGTTAATAAAGTATTTTTTGTTACCTCCGCTTGTATTGCTTTTTATTTTAGTACCTGTAATAGCCATTAGTCCTCCTTTTGGTATTTGCTATTGCGTTCATCTACTGCATCATTTACAGCATCCAATTCAGTCATTATAGCTTTGTCAACAGCTTCCATAACTAATTCATAGTCTGGAAACTCAAAGTTATAACGTTCTTCGTCTGCTGCAAAAGGTACGTGAACAAGTAAATATCTACCGTGATTATTATTGATCCATTGTGTTTCACCTGGTAGCAATCCACTTATTCTGTGTTCTTGTGGCATTTTTTTATTTGACATCTTTAGGTTCCTTTTTAGTTAAAAGTTCCTGAAAATGTAATACAGCTCTTGTTACTTTTACTTTCGTATCATAATAGCCTGTGCCACGTTTCTTCATATAAGCTATATGCTGTTCTTTAGACATAAGCTCCTTTTTAAGACATTCGCCTGCTAAATCATCCATTGCTTCCAATGATTTAATAGTTGGATTAACGACTTTTTGTTTAGCTTTTGCGTTCTCAATTTCTTCACGAGAAGCGATTGAATGATCAACGCCATAACCTGCAAATGCAAGGGCCCTACCCACCGCACTCGTTTCGCCATTTTCCAAAGCGCTCGTCTTATTAACAAACCCAGTATTATCTCTTTCAGCCGCATATCCTGTGTAGTATACTTCTGGTTCTGATAATGGTTCTGGCGTGAATATCGCTTTGATGATGTACTCATTACATGTTTCTCCTGTTGCTGTGTCTTTAATAGGTTGTACGTTTACTAATTCAGTACGTATTTGACATTTAGGAAATTCGTCGTGAGCACTCACTAAACGATCTTTGACTAATGCATAGTCTTTTACATTAAATCCCATAGATTTTCTCCTTATGGTTGGTTAGCTTGAATAAAGAATCTAATATTAATAGACCCTTTATCCAAGTGTTATTGTTATTAATCTAGTAATACCATGTACGCTTTTGCGTTATTATCTCTAAACCAGTCAAGTCCTTTGCGTACATCTTGCTGCAACTTAGGACTGGTCATATAATTAGGCATATATTGTGCGCCCATTATAACTGAGTAAACTGCTTCTTCTACTGGTGATAATCTGTAAGATTCACCACTAAAAGGATTTGTTACTTCTAAGAATTTATCCATTTGTCCATGTTCGTTAGATAATATAGAACAATCAGATAAATCGTATGGAAATTTCGTATACTTTCTTTTAGTAGTAACTTTTTTTCCATCGCTTGACATGTATGTTATATGGTCTTTTTCCATATTACACCTCCTTTACATCTACAGGTAATACTCCACCTGCTATTTTAGCTACTTCTGCTTCTTTGTATACATAATGCAACGAACCAGGGCCGTTACCCTCATCGTCTTGTCCTACAAAGAAAACATTATTCTCAGTTTCAAATATTAAACCAGTTCCATAGTCACTATCATCTGGATCCCATCGTTGCCATTTCACACTAAGAATTGTTTGTCCTTTTAATAGTTCTTCAGCTTTTTTGTGCCACCACATACTCATTTTAACCTCCAAACTAAATATTTTATTATTTCCCAAGCTACAATCAACAAAATTATTCCTAAAAATAATTGTGAAGACTGTAAACACGCTGCATACATTATATCTGCATCAGCGTCATACCAATAATGCCTCATTTTTATTCTCCTTCTTATGCATTTTCGTCATTTTCCTTGATATTGAACTGCATTATCCAACTATCAAGGTACTTTTTTTGATTTACTGGTACTCCAACGTAAACCCACCATGCTCTACCATACTTTTTAGCAAATTCTTCTGATTCTTGCATACCTTTTTCACTCCAAGGATCTACAAAAGTCATTGATTTCATTCTATCATGTATAGTTTCACGTGGTTTATTGTTTTCGTGCCATGCTTTTTCTCTACTATTCATTAATCTCTCCAACAATCATCACATAGTTTTTCACCTGTTTTATGTTGCGACCAGAACATTTGATCTACTTTATTCATATATTCCCAATAAAGTAAATCATCTTCTAATTCCCAGACACCACATTCATCGCAAGATTTCCATACACCTAATTGATTATTTACATAATGCATATCTTTTACTAATCTTACAATGTTGGTATTTTTAAATATGATGTTGTTTTTGTTTAAATGACCTTCATGTTTGATTGAAAATGCTTTATCTATCATTTCTCAACCTCCTAATGCTGCTAATTCTGTTATGATACATAAATTCAAAACCTAATTTTTCCAATTTATCTATTTGTTTTTGAATTTTCTCTTGTATTTCTAACGCTTTATCAGACGCATTCATTTAGATCACCCCATTTTTCATATAGATCATCAAAGTTACTTAACATTTGTTTCCAAGTTTCTTTGTCTATTCCAGCTGATTGTCTTGCCATAGGACTCATCATATTGTATTGTCCGTCTTGCCTTACTTCTAACAATGCTATCCATTCACTTTTATGGATTTTATTTATTGGATCAGTATCAGTTCCAGTTCCAACTATTACTTCATTATTATCTACTGCTTTCATTGTTTTCTCCTAACTAATTAATATTATTCAGAACTGAGGTAAGTCCGCTAGTTGTGTTAGTAGGATAACCATACTCACCTCTATTCTGATTTAAGTCACTCAGAATATTCCATTGCTGGACCATCTGTAATGTGACTATTATTACTCATCTCTTGCAACCGTAATAAGGACATAAAGAAGAAAACCTTATATGGCACTAAAAGATTATTGTAATTATTCACGTACTTTGCCAACTTTGTACATCCATGTTTGTGGTTTCATACATACTAACCAGTCTTTCATAGATGGTATTTGGCCGCAATCTTCTTTGACGTGTTGTTCTGCAACGTAACGAACTGGTATTCTTTTACCATTTGATAATTCTAAATATTTACCAAATGTGTCAATACACCAACCGATACCTTCTGAATGATGTCGCATAGCTCGATGTGTAATGTTCGCAAAACCTCTTTTGCTATCATCAAACCAATGATGAATAGGAAGGTAATCATCAACATTACCTCCCCATTTTTTAACACTACTATTGCTATGCATCAAAGGATCCATTAAGATACCTTTAATTCATGAATGAACGCTGCAATATCGTAGATTTTATTCCTATCTTTCTTGATAGCAAAATCTAGCGTTTGTTCTTCATAAGTATTCATTTTCAAAGTATCTTCTATATACTTTTTCAACTTATCTTTATGATCTGAACGAACTACATATTCATCATTGTATGTTTCCACTTCCATGATGTTACGATTTTGTTCTACGCTAACCTCTACATGAAATTCAGCTTCAGGTTCAGTCGAAGGTATTATTTTGTATTGCACAGTATTTTGACTACCTTCGTTAATTTCCCAACCGCCTTCTAATTGAGCATAACCATGATCTTCTATAGCTTCCCAAGCACTATATGGTACTTTAGGAAACTGTAGCTTGATACCATGATTTTCACTGCCACGTTCACTTGGAAAATATCTTTGAGTTACATGTTTATTAGTAAATCTAAACAACTCAAGTTTACGATCTTCAGTATGAATTGAACTTACAATCCATTTCATATTATCAGAGTTTTGTTCAAGATTGTTAACTTCTTTCAATTGAGCAACACAAACATTGTAAAAGCCTTCATTTGTATCACCTTTAACTGACGGTGTAAACGCTTGTTCAAAGTTTGTTTTAGAACTCCAATTATCACAACTAACATCCCAACTATATATTCCATCGTTGTTCCATTCTTCACGATAACATAATACTGCTGTTTCATAGTTTATTTCTATTTCACTATCATTTGTATCGTAAAAACGTACCTCTTCAATACAACCACTATCGCAACTACCATCAATACTTAATTCGACTGTACGAATATCTGTATTATTGTAAATGCTTTCAAAGTGTTGTGTTAGTTCGATCATTTTAGTATTTCTACTTAGTTTGTCACCAAACTGAGAAATATCCCACCATGACATATTATCTATCTTTTTACCTTTTCCATTTTTACCAAAAGCACTACTGCTTGCTTTATTGGTATTAACTTTCAAGTTATTCAAAACAGTTATTTCTCCATATCTTGACATTTTGATTCCTCCATGATTTTCTTGTCACCACGTTCTTGTGCATACGAACATTCCCATGCAACTGCAACGTAATATGTTATTATATTCCTGATTTCATACGGTTCTTTATTGCTACCCAATAAGAACTCAACGAACTCATCCAGTTTTTGCATTTCCTGTTCACGTTCTTTGGCCTTAGCCTTGAAACGGTCATAATGCAAGTACGTTTGATCCTTAGCCATTTCGACTCCCTTCTTTGTATTTCGATTATCTTTGCTGTTAAATACACAGCCATGTCTAATGCTTCTTCTAAAGCATCTTGCAAATGATCACGAGTGTCATCAAATGGTACTTCTGCACCGTAATCTTTTGCACCTCGTTCAAGTCGTTTTTCAATCAACTTGACGATTTTTTCATTATTACTCATAGTTTTTCCTCCAACTATTTGTTTAAGTGATAAGCGTGACTATAATTTCAAGCCACGCCTATCAGATGCATAATTATCTCATTGTTTCCTCCTATATTATTCTCATTTCATTAAGAATAGAGGTACAATTATCTATGCATCTCGTCTTCATAGAAGGAAGGTTCCACGAATTCTTGTTTATCGCTACTGCCAATAATGTTGCCAATATCGTCAATTGTGTCTACCTTCCATTTTCCATGTTGATGTGCTTGTTTTGTAAAGTGCGCTTTTAAGTGACTGATTTCTCTTTTAGAGTCATCACAACAAGGTTCAAAGATATTTAACTCTCTTGTTGTTACGTCACTATTTGCAACTGGTACTCTACAATGTTGACATATCATTTTTAACATAACTATCCCTTCACGACATTATAATATATCGCCCACATATATTTTAACGTCATTCTACTTGTTACTGCTAACTTCGCTTCATCAAAAGCCTCGCTGGTATTCAAAGTGCTAAGATTTACCTTGTATCTATCTTTGAACCATTTGCGAAACTTTTGTGAATGTGCTAACTTGGTAAAGTATAAATGTTCTTTTGGTGAATACAATTCACGCATCAAGATACCTCTATCTTTACCTTTCTATTCTTAGCCTGGACATTGACTAAGGTTATTTGCATATCATAATACTCTGATATGTTTTCTGATATATGTCCTTCTTTGACATAATCATCTACTGGTTTTAATTCTACATCATCATCTACTTTTGATTCTTCGATAATAATGTCGAATGCGGTGTCATTTGTCATCGTCTTGCGCAGCTTTCATTTCATTAAACCATACGCTTACGAAGACAATGATTGCACCAATAATTAACATCGTTTTCATGTTAACGCTCCCTTCTTGTGTTAAAGTGTAGCCAACCATCGCAACATTCATATGTGTATTGATATACTAACTGATATGAAGATATCGAGAGGTTGTCACGATGATTGGCATATTGTGATCTTAGTGAATAATGCATACACTTACAAGTGCTTTTTTGTAAGGTATTATAGTATAACGCTAACACGACACACGTATAGTGCATCAATGATAGCGTTAGTTCAGACAATTAGAGTTCATCTGGATAGACGAATACTGCAACGGTCTTAGAGCCCTTGCGAGCACCTTTCGTCTGAACTAAGGGTTGCCACTCTGGTTCGAGAACATCCATATCACACAAGTTAGCGTACTCGGTGAATGTCGATAAGAACTCTATGTCCTTGAACGATTGCTCTGTGTCGATACTCATCACGAAGCGTAAGCCAACTTGTGGTTTGCTTGGGTCTGAGTTAAAGGTGGCATCAAACGCGTCAAGGTTCTTCAAGAGTACACGGGTACCGCTTTGAGTTTTATCTTGCTTGCAATAAGTGTATGCACCAACGATAGAACCTTTATGCTGTTTGAGTTTATTGATTAAAGTTACTTTGTTCATAGTGAATTTCTCCTTCTACTGTGAATGTGATTAGATTACGAGACTGTGTTAAGCCTCCAAAAAGAGAGCAGCTACCGAAACGTTAATCGATTGGATTAATATCTCAGATTAAATTTCAACAAAACTATGAGATTAATTCAACGATTAACGGTAGGTAGGTGGTATATATACCTCGTACACGCAATCTAGAGCAATTTTTTAAAGTATTGTAAGTAATTCATTTTTATTCATAAGTTATATAATGAAACACTTAGATAAGATACTACATTTTATAAAGGAAAATAAATTTTTGGAAAAATATAATAAACGTACAGGTAAATGGGAATCAGTAGAGATTGATCTAAGTGATCCTGAGATTTTAGAAACATTAGAGATAATGTCTAGCGAAATGGCAATAACGATAAAAAAAGAAAAAATGTCTATGGGTTTAGATAAAATCAAAGATGAAGAAAGCAATTGATTGTAAGGTATTAACGTTAATAGTAACGTTAAGAGATACATTAATTATTTAGATAATTAATTACGTTAAGGAGAAACGTTAATGGCAATAAAGAAAAAAAGCAAACCTACGCTAAAAGAGATGATGGCTATTATGGGAAAGATGATGATTCATATAGAAACATTAAAAGCAGATATTACCAATAATGCTAGAGTCGTAGATGAATACATACAGTTCAATGAAGATAAGGATGATTTTGTTCAGTACTTAAAAGAAAAACTAGATATAGATGATAAAGATAAAAAAGAAACTGAAAAAAAATAGTTTTAAACCTGTAGAGTATTCTGTATGGGAAGAAAAGGAAGCTACGGATCTTTCTTATAAACATTGGCAAAAATGCGAAGAAGGCGACCTAGGTATTAGTGATGACGGCTTTGTAAGTGAATGTTTATATAAAAAGAAGTATAAGAACGGAACAGAGATGACGTTTCCCTATGGTAGACAATGGTTGGGACATAATAGACGTTTAGAGTTTAAACCGCACTGGAGAACTAAGAACTTTAATACAGTGTCTACTAAACCTTATACGGAGATAGAAGCTAAAAGTAAACGTGCAGAACTAGCAGTGGATAGCTATTTGGCTTACAAAATGGCAGGAGAATCGCCAAACCTAGAAGTAATTGGTAAGTTGTATAGGCCTGACCAAGATAAACCCGAGATTGCTGCAAAAAGATTATTAAAGTCTAAAGAGGTAAAAAAGATGATTCAAAAGAAATTACAAGAAGTGTTAACTGAAAAAGAAATAGACGAAGGATATGTGTTAGATGTAATGAAAGATGCTATACTAGTAGCTAAGATGAAAGAAAATAGTGGCGATATGATTCGTGCTGCTAAAGAGTTATCAGTATTTTTAGATATGGCACCACACAAACAACAAGTAACAGAATCGTTAGAGATGGATATAAGCCATCAAATTTCTAATCAGTTTGAAACACAGAAGAAGAAATTAAAAGCAACACAAAAGAAAGAGCTTCCAAGTGGAGAAACGGATAGTACTGAAAGGTAAAGAAAAAAATTTGTTAGTATTTTTAGCTACGTTAATACAAGTAGCTGCAGATATGGACTTAGATGTAACTATTATAATTGATGAATAAAGACGACTTACTATTAGAAATGCAACAGGATATGTTATTATTCGGCCGAATGGTTATGCCGAATATGTTTAGCAGTGAATCTCCTCCGTTTCATTACGATCTTACAGATCAATTACTAGACACAGAATCTAAACAGATAAATATTATAGCACCACGTGGACACGCTAAGAGTTCAGTGGCTGCTGGTATTTTTCCTTTGTTTCATTTGATGTTTACAGAAGGCGTAAAAGTAATTGTACTTGTGTCTAGAACTCAATCACACGCTACCAAGTTATTAGGAACCATAAAAGATGTGCTTGACTATTCTCAAGAATTTCGATACTTCTTTGGGTATTGGGGAATGCAGTCTGCTAAGAAGTGGACTAATACAGAAGTAGAGTTAAAAGATGGTAGTTTGATTATTTGTAAAGGTACAGGGCAACAGATACGTGGTATTAAGCATGGTAATCAACGACCAACATTATTAATATTAGATGATCCAGAAGATGAAAATAATACTAAAACCGCAGAAGCTATGGAATATAATTTACGTTGGCTTTTGCAATCTGGTGTTCCATCCCTTGACCCGTTATCTGGTAGAATATGTGTTATTGGTACTCCGCAGCATGAACGTTGTATGGTGGAAACCTTGAAAGAAATGAAAGGTTGGAACACATTAGAGTTTAGACCTGACTTAGAAAAAGGTGTAGCACTATGGGATGAAGTGTGGCCAATAGATAAATTAAAACAAAAAAAAGCAGAACTAGAAAGTATTAATAGACTATCTGTATTTTATAGAGAATATCTATGTCAAATAGTTGGAGATGAAGATGCACTGTTTAGACAAGAGTATATTCAGAACTATGACGGCTATATCGAAAAGAATGAACAAGGATTGTCAACTCTCATCCTGACGAACCTAAATGGTGAGGAAGTAGAAGAGAGGCGACCTGTAAACATTTTTACAGGAGTCGATCCTGCATCTAGTACAAGAAAAACAGCAGACTATTCTGTGATATTTAATATTGCAGTAGATGAAGAAGGCAATAGATTTTGTTTGCCCTATTATAGAAAAAGAGCAACGCCTTTAGATTTAGCAGATGCTATTATAAATAATTTTAAAACATACAGAAGTACCAAGACAAGAATTGAGTCTGTTGGTTATCAGGAAATGCTAAGACAATACATTAAAGAAAAAGCAGAAGAAATGGGTATGTTTATACCTGGTCTTGAAATAAAAGAAAATCCTAGAACAAGCAAGTCTTATAGATTGGAGAGTTTGCAACCTTTGTTTGCTAGTAATAAAGTATACATACAACCTACTATGCAAAACTTTATAGATGAGTTGTTATTGTATCCTAGAGGTAAACACGATGACTTGTTAGATGGATTTTTTTATGCTAATAAAAATTGCTATAAACCTTTACACGAATCAAGCTTTACAGCTAAAAAAGACAAGTTATTTGGGTTATTGACGAGAAAAAGCTGGAAAACTCTATAATGTTCTTGACTTTTATTGAAATATTCTTATAAGTTAATAAAGAGGTTATGCGTATAGATATAAATAAATATCGATTTGATTTAGATCAATTCGATAAAATCTTACATAAAACAACAAAGATTCAAATACCAAAAGGGTACAAGGTTATAAATGCCAGAACAAATAAAGAAAAGAACAAAAGCGTCAAGAAGTAATTTAGACGATAAATTGTCTGATGTATTTGGTTTTGAAAAAGGCGAGGTACAGTATGAAGATGGAGAAATCCATGAAGAAGTACAAGAATCTTTAGAGTTGTTAAATGAATACGATAACTCTCGTGAAGCTTGGGCTGTAAAATTCCAAGAGTCTTTAGAGTTTAGAGCGGGTGCTCAATGGACAAATGATGAACGTGAAGTATTGGAATCACGTGGTCAAGCACCTATTGTTGTAAACAGAATCCATCCTATTGTTGAAACCGCAAAATCTTTACTTACGTATAACTCACCTCAATTTCGTTCAACAGCAAGAGAAGATTCCGATAGAGATACAGCCAAAGTTTTTTCTGATTTGTTTTCATGGGTTTGGGACCAATCATCAGGAGATGAAGAATTAAAAAAAGTTATTGACGACTATTATGTTGGCGGTATGGGAGTAATGAATGTTTATCAAGATCCCGATGCTGATATGGGTAAAGGAGAAGTTTATATTAAAGGTGTTAATCCTTTAGATGTTTACATAGATCCTAACGCAAAAGATGTTTATGCTAGAGATGCTGCTAATATTTTAGTTGTAAAATACATTACAGACGAACAAGCTATGCAAGTATATCCCGAGTATATGGATATTATTTTAGATGCAGAAAGTGCTGTAGATGGCGATGAAGATTATCCTGAAACAGATTTATCTGCTACAGAAGGTCAAATATTTAGCACAGACGAAACAACCACTTATCACAGTAAAAGAAAGTATATTGAAAAATATACAAAAGAAATGCATCAATACTATAATGTTTATGAAACTTTTTCTAGAAAAGAATTATTGTTTAATAAAGACGAATATGAAGAATATTTAAAAAGAAGATATATAAAACTATCTAAAATTACAGGTGAAGAAATTATTATTTTTGATGAAGTTGCAATGGATGAACTTTATAACATACTACAAACAGTAGGACAAGTATTTCATTTTACTTTACCTGAACCAGAATTTGACGATCAAGGAAATATTATACCACAAGAACCTAAAAAAGTTCCAGGACCAGAAGATAAAGATGGAATACCAGGGAGTACTACCTCTATTATACCTATTACCGCAGAAGAATTAATAGGTATGGAAAAAATAGAGTCTATAGTTATTGATAAATGTTGTGTTAAACAATGTGTAACAGTAGGAAATAATTTATTATATACTAGAATATTACCAATTGAAGATTATCCTATTATACCAATAATGAATATACACCATAGAAATCCTTATCCTGAGTCTGATGTAAGATTATACAGACCATTGCAAGAGTACATTAACAAAATTCGTTCTTTAATTATTGCTCATGCAAGTACAAGTACAAATGTTAAATTATTGATTCCTCGTGGTTCAGCAGACCTCCGACAAATTGAGGAGGAGTGGAGTAAAGCGGGGACTAGCGTTATTGAGTTTGATGCTGAGCTTGGTGCACCTATCGTAGCTGGTCCCGTACCACTTCCAAATGAGTTATATAAAAATGAAGCTGATGCTAAATATGACTTAGAGTATGGATTTGGTATTTTTGAATTAATGCAAGGAAGCGGAATGAATGCTCCTTCTACCTATAGAGGAACATTAGTTGTAGACGAGTTTGGTCAAAGACGTATTAAATCCAGAAGAGATGACGTAGAAAACTTTTTAAATCAAGTAGGTAAAGTTGCTGTACCTTTAATGCAACAAATGTATACAGAAGAAAAAGTTGTGCGACTAGTACAACCTAATGGTACAGAAAAAGAAGAAAGATTTAACTTTTTTAAAGAAAGTGAAACAGGAGATGTTAAAATGTTTCACGATGTAGCTGTAGGCAGATACGATATTAAAGTAGTTGCTGGTTCTACATTACCTACAAACAGAATGGCATTATTAAATACTTATATGCAAATGTTCCAAATGGGTTTAATAGACCAAGCAGAAGTATTGAAGAAGTCAGAAATTATAGATATAGATGGTGTACTAGAGCGTTCAGGACAAATGAAACAACTAGCACAACAACTACAAATGACACAAGAAGAATTGAAGAAGGTCAAAGGCGACCTACAAACTGCTATGCGTGAAGAGCTTCATGCTAAGAAACGTTTAGAAGTAGAAAAATTTAGTGGCGATTTAGATAAGATATCTAATCGTGCTGAAGCTGCTACCGAGATGTATAAATCAAGGATAGCGGATAGTGAAAAAAATCTGATGAACTCAGTGAAGCAAGTATCTAAAGAACAAATGCAAGGAGAAGAACAAGATTCACCTTCTGCTGCAATTGAGGCACTTGAAGAAATTGAGAGTTAGAGAAAGGTAAAACATACTATGAATAATGAAGAGATAACGAATACAGATCCACTATTAGCAAATCAGGGAACTGCCCCTGCATCTGCTGAAGATGATAATATCTTTAACGAGATATTTGGTGAACAAGAAGTGAGTAAATACGTTGCACCTATTGAGCCAAAACAAGATGAAGGTAACCTATCAGAAGGAACCGTAGGCGTGAATCCTAAGGAAGATCCTAATCAATTTCAGTACTGGCAAAGCCAAGCTGATAAAAAAGATGCAGAACTACAAGAGTTAAAAGCTAGAATGGATAAAGTGGAGCAATCAGCACCACCTGTACAATCTGCTGCTCCAGTAGAAACGCAACCAGAGCCTATTCAGGAAACAGTACAAAAACCTGTTAAACCTGCTAGACCAACCGATTTTGATTCTTCCGAAGCACTAACTGATCCAAATAGTAAGTCTGCGAAGTATGTTGCAGCAAGGGACCAGTATTTAGAAGAAATAACTGAATACAATGAACTTCAGGTATCTAACCAACAACAGTTAGCAAAACAACAACAGCAACAAGCTGTACAAGCAGCAAATCAAGCTAAGTTGATTAATGAATTGCAAGCTAAATATAGTTACACACCAGAAGAAGCTAATGATTTTATTGTAAAAATGTCTTCACCAGAGTCATTGTCCTTAGACAATTTAGTAAAACTGCATAGAGGCGACCAACAGCAGGGACAACCTGTAACGAGTCCATCTACAGCAGATTTGCAATTAGAAGTGATGAGACAACGCAAAGAAAAATTAGCAATCCCTAAACCTATTACGACACAGCCGAGTGCTAACGTGCAGTCATCTAGAAAAATAGAAGATCAAATGATGGATTCCATGATTGGAAGTTTCAAGAAAAAGAATCCATTTAGTTAAAAACCTAAAAGGAGAGAGGCAAGATGGCTAATCAATATAGTATCACACCTGGTGTGACTTTAGATGGTGCAAACGGAAGCGCTAGCTCTATTAATGATTCAAGAAGAATCTTTAATTTTGGAGAAAGAGTTGCTGAATTAGCACCGCAAACATCACCTTTTCTAACATATCTGGCTAGAGTCGGTAAGAAAGCTACAGACGATCCTGTGTTTAAGTTCTTAGAACAAAGACATCAGTATCAAAGACGTAACTTCCAATGTGCTCAGGCTAAAGATATAACTAATTATGGTTCAGGAAACTGGGCTGTAACTGGTTTAAGACTGGATGCACCTTATGACCAGTTTGGTAGAGAAGTTGATACAAGTGTAAGACCTGAATTTTTAATTGTAGGTCAAATAATCGCTATAGAAGGCGAATGGGATGAAGACGGAGTTGATGGTTCTGATAAACCAGTTATTGCATATTTCAGGGTGACAGCTGTAGATAACGCAAGTGCTGATTATTCAGTAATTTCAGGTACATTCATCAAAGCAATATTAAAACCAACACATTCTGCTAATGGAGCAGACGCTGCAACTAAGGGCTTAGTAGCTCCTGGAGCAGACGATCACTTACGTTTAGATGATAACGTTAAAGGTCAAGTAGTTGGTTCAGCATACGCTGAGGGTCACGATGGTGACACTTTAGAAGGATGGAAAGATGAGTTCTATTCAAGAGAGGGTTATACTCAAATCTTTAAGACTCTTGTTCCATTATTCTCAGGTACAGCGTTAGCTACACGTTATCGTGGAGTAGCAAACGAATATATGAGAGTTTATCAAGAAAAACTTATGGAACATAAGATGGATCTTGAACACGCTTTCTTATTCGGTATGGGTACTGACGATAGCACAGCAAGTGGACCATTACGTAGAACATGGGGTATCTTACCATATACAGAAGCATACGGAAAAGTTAAAACTTTTTCATACGGTTCAGCAACTTACGATTCATTCGTAGATGCAATGGAAGATGTATTCTCACCAGAATCTGGAAACAGTGGAGAGAAACTTGTTCTGTGTTCAAGAAAAGTTATGTCCTTCTTTAATAAATTAGGAGGTAACTCATTCTTAGGTAATATGATGGCTCAACAAGTAGACAGTCAAAGAGTTTATGCTGGTGGTTCTGGATTTGATATTCAGAATGTACAGAATGAATTTGGTATGAATGTAACTAGAATTTCTACTATTTATGGTGGAATTAACTTAGTTATGGAACCACTATTCAGAAATCAGCATGAAAACACTGCTATTATGATTGATCTAAACAACGTTGCTTACAGACCGTTAGAAGGTAATGGCGTATCAAGAGATACTCAAATTATCACTAACATCCAAGGCGATGGTGTTGATGGAAGAAAAGACATGATTCTTACAGAAGCAGGTCTTGAAATTTCATTACCAGAAACACACACTGTGTTACAATTTGTAGCATAATAATAACGAGGGGGATGAAATATTCCCCCTCACTTAACAGAGAGGTAATTATGAATTTTAAATTTGATGGTAAAAAAGTAAAAGCAGATATGACTAAACAGTTAGGATATGCACAAGCAGGAGCAACTAAATTTATTGAAAGAGCTGGAGCTGCTGCATCTACTGCAAAACAAATGGGTGCAAAAGCAACTGGACAAGCTGCCGTTGGTGGAGCAATTAATGCTTTTGGTAAAGGAATGAAATTAGCTAAAGCTAATCCTGCTATATTAGGAGCTACTGTTGTTGGAATGGGTATTCAAAATACTGTTAATAGAATTAAGAAAAGAAGGGCTAAAAAATAATGGGCGTAGCAACAAGAGCAGCTAAACAGCTTATGGCTTTAAGAAAGATGACTAAACCTAATTTGAATGATTTACAAAATTATTCTACTATTTTAGACGCAAGTAAAAAAGCAGGTACAAGACAAAGGCTTTACAATGAAACTGGTATGCATAGCGCATGGGATGTTATTAAAAAGAGAAGAGGTAAATAACAATGAGTTTTCAAACTGACATAGAAGCTATAACTGGTAGTATTAGTAGTATTACTACTGAAGCTACTCAGTATTTAAGAGAAGGTGTAAAACAAGTTACTAAGTTTGTAATGAAAAATCCTGAAATGAAAATGAGATTAACTCAGGATGCAAATTTAAACAATGTTTCTCCTCAGTTAGTTATGACCAATGTTTTGCATATAGCAAGTGTAACAAGGCTTGATGCAGATACAAATGGGCAAGCAAGATCTTGTATGGAAATACCAGAAGAGCTTGCAGGTCAGTATGAAGATGTAAATAGTATTTACTATACTACAAAGTTAGATCCTAAGTATTATGTAGCTAATAACACATTAAGCGTATTGCCTGAACCTACAGCAAATCAAACTGCTAAAGTAAAACATATTACTCCTGAAACTAATACAGCATTAAGTGAAAGCGATGTAGCTAATTTTCCACCTGAGTTAAATAGAGGTGTAATCTTATATGCTGCAGGTGAAGTACTAAGAAAGTTTTTAAGTTTAAAAAATGCAACATTAGTTGGATTATCTATGCAAGATGTAGTTCCTCCAAGTTCTCCATCTTTAGATTCAATTATTTACAATGGACCTGGAAATGCAGATGTAGGCGGGGGAGCAACAGCAAGTACAGTTTCTAATGCTACGAACGTAACTGCTTCTAGCAAAATAAGCTTAGGAGCTGCGCCAAACTATGATAAGTTGCAAAGTTATGCATTATCAACAATTGGCAATATATCGGCTTTAGATTTGACAGGCATATCAATACCTAGCTCTAACATTGGTTTGTCCATAGTGACCTATTCTGGGCCTTCTAACAGCGATGTAGGAACTATATCAACTACAAGTGTTGGGTTTAGCACTACAATTACCTCAGGTGACAAAGCGGATGTAGCACCAACTCCAGTTTACAATACGCCTACTAATAGCGTAGATTTTACAACAGCTGATATAGGAGTAGACGCATATTTAGGAACTGAAGATATAGAATTAGCAAGTGCTGCTTTAAGAAAAGAACAACAAAAATTACAAGACTATCAAGCTGATATACAGAATAATTCAGTTGAGTTTAATAGTAGTGTAGAGAAATTTAGAGCTGATAATCAAATGTCTTTAGATAAAGTACAACGTGATTTACAAGCTAGTGTTCAAACAGCACAATTAGATTTAGCTGAAGCACAAGCAGATGCACAAATAGCATCTACTAAAAAAGATAGAGAGTTTGCTGAAAAGTCACAACGTCTAATACAAAATGCTATAAATGATATGTCTGCAGCAATTAAAGACAATGAATTTAAAATAGCAGAATTTAATGCGTTAATTAATAAATATCAGGCAGAAGTAAATACTACAATATCAGAACATCAGTCTAATATTGCTAGAGAAATACAAAAAGCTCAGCTATTAAGAAGTACAGAACTTTCACAGTTTGGCGTACAAATGCAAGATGAATTAAACAATTTTCAATCAGATGCTGTAAGTTATCAGTCTAACATACAAGCAGAGCTAGATAAAACACAAAGAGATCTACAGGCATTGATAGTAGAAGCACAAAATGATTTAAGTGCAGCACAAGCTACTGCTCAGTTAGCAACTAATGTGGCTTTACAAAATCAAGCAGAAAAATCACAACGATTAATACAAAACGCTATTAAAGATATGGAAACAGCGATACAAAACAATGCTGCTAAAATATCTAAATATAATTCTGAAATACAATCTTATGCTACACAAGTAACAGAAGAAGTACAAAAATATCAAAGTGAATTGCAAGAAGTTGTACAAGATTATAATTGGATTGCTCAACAATATCAAATAACTAAAAATGATTTTATAGATTTTCTATCACCATATTTACTAACGAGAGGAGTGCCAAGTGAAGTTGCAGCAAATGATAGACCAAGTTAAAAAACATCATCCAGATTTAGGAGTTAATGAAATTATACATTTATTAAACCAAGCATCAGATGAATTTTGTTCTAGAACATTAATATTAGATGAAGCTACACAATTTACAACTGAAGCTAACAAACGTTATTATGGATTAAAAGATACTATACTAGAAATTAAATCTGTAGATCTAGAAGATGAAGACGGAAACCATGTAACGATAAAAAGATTAATGGGTAGACCTCAATATAGGGATTTAACATAATGGCGCATAATACAGAAAATACTATTACTAAGCACAAAGTATATTGGATAGAAAGAGATTCTATTGGTTTATCAGAATATGATTCTACAAGAACAGGAAAAAATGCATATACAAGTTTAACAAGTGCATTAACTGTTACTTTGTTTTATTATAAAAAAGCTACTCATTTTAATACGTTAGACAATGATACTGCTATGACAGAACAAAGTGAAATACCATTGCAATTTCATCAGTATTTAGTAGATAGAGTAGTACAGTTGGGGTATGAACAAAAACCAGAAATGATACAGATGGCACCATACTTTGAACAAAAATTTGAAAAAGGAATTAAAGAAGGAAAAATGTTTGCTAATCGTGGAAGAATTAGTGGAATCAGACACGTGAAGCAATCTAGCTTTTAGGAGGAAGCATGGCAAATAAATTAATAATTAAAAACTCGTTAGAACCACAACAAGAAGTAATAGATTCAGCAGGTGGTAAAACGTATACTAATTTTCAAACAGAACAAAATACTGGAAATCAAGGCGGTACATATCAAAGTACATTTACCGATGCTAAAGCAATTAAGTATGTTGGCGTTGTAGATCAACAATCTGCAGCTGCTTTAACAGATGGAAATATAGCTTTTAAGGGAACTGCAACAACCACAGGTGTTGAACCTAGTGCGTCAGGGGTAAAAGCTTTTTATGTTAAATATGATAGTACGTTAGGTACTGTAGCTAATGTAATTGTTACATTTGATTCGCAACAACACGCAGTATTAAGTGTGGGAGAGTCTGTATGTATACCGTTAGTGAGCGCAGATTTAACAAAATGCAAAATAAACGCTTCTGCTTATCAACTAGATACTCATGAAGCAACAGTAACAGTAGTATTAATAGGGGACTAATGGCTAATACGTGGAAAAAAGGAAACTTTGGATTAGAGTCCTTTGATACAATTGGTTCTGCTATGAATGAATTGGTTCAAACATTTACAGACAACTTAGATGCAAATTATAATAATGTAGCTATAACTAGTGATGCAACGTTTAACGATGTATCAATACCTTTAGATGCATCATACAGCGATGTGTCTAAACCTAGTATGCCTACATATACAGATCAGGGGGCAAATACATAATGGGTGGAACACTATCAAAACCAAATAGAATTAAAGATGTATATACTAAATTAGTATTTTTTGATGACAATAAATTAAAATTTGACAATGGAACTACAGATGTGGTAATAACAGATGCTGACAATTTTGGAGAAGATACAGTAGCTGAATTGCAAGATACAAACATAACTTCGCCACAAAATAGTGCATTATTGAAATATGACTCATCCAGTCAAAAATGGATAGATGATAACGAAATAGATTGCGGTGGATTTTAAAGGGAGATAAAAAATGGCAAATACGTTAAAAATTAAAAGAAATACGTGGAACAATAGTAGCACTCCAAGTGGACTATCTTATGGTGAATTAGCTTGGGATAATGCAGGGGAAACTCTATATATTGGGAAGCAAACAGATGGCGGTGGAACAGTTAGTTCGGTTAAAGTTTCTACTGAAGCAACAACAAGTGTAAAAGGATTAGCAAGTTTTAATAGTGCTAATTTTGCTGTAAGCAATGGAGATGTTACTATTAAAAACTTAGGTGTTGCTACAGCTGAATTGCAAGATCTTGCTGTTACTACAGCTAAAATAGGTAACGATGCAGTTACTTTAGGAAGTAAAACAAGTGGAAACTATGTAGCTGCTATTACTGGAGGTACTGGTATAACAAATGTTTCTGCAGCAAGTGAAGGAGCTTCTCATACTTTGTCTGTAAATTTAGATGAATTGAGTACAGTTACATCTGTAGCAAACAATGATTATATTGTTACAGTTGATTTTGCAACTGGTAATACAGAAAAAATGCAGTTGGAAGTAATTGAAAATAAATTATTTGCAGCAGTAAGTGGAGATATAGCTATAAGCTCATCTGGAGTTGCGTCTATATCTGCAGGATCTATTGTTACAGCAGACATAGCTAACGACCAAGTAACTGGAGATAAGTTAGCAAATGACATTACTATTGCAAATGACTTAATTGTTAGTGGAGATTTAACAGTACAAGGAGATACTACTACTATTAACACTGCTACATTGGCAGTAGAAGACAAAGATATTGTAATAGCTAGCGGAGCTAGTGATTCTTCAGCAGCTAATAACGCTGGTATTATTATTGGTAGCGATGTAGCTAGTATTAAATATGTTCATTCAGGAACTAAGTGGGCATTGAATAAAAACACAGCTATCACTGGTACTTTAGCAGTATCAAGTACGTCTGCATTTACTGGAGCTATTACAGCTTCTGGTGGTTTTGCTAATACCACATTTGATGGTGGAACATTTTAATTAGGAGCAATCAATGTCTAATAAGATATTAATAAAAAGAGGTAGTAGTGCACCTACTACAAGCGATTTAGACAATTATGAAATTGCCTACGATACTAGTGCTAATAAATTATACATACGTGACGGTAGTGACATAATCCCTTTTGGAGCTATTGTAGATGAAGATAATTTTGCATCAGACGATGCTAATAGAGCACCATCGCAACAATCGGTAAAAGCATATATTGCTTCTGAATTAGCAGCTGCGGGTGCTGGAGATATAACATCTGTTGTAGCTGGTACGGGATTAAGTGGCGGTGCTACTTCAGGTGCAGCAACCTTAAGCACAAATGATAGTCAGATTGTTCACGACAACCTTTCTGGTTTTGTTGCAAATGAACATATTGACCATAGCTCAGTATCAATTTTAGGTGGAGCAGGATTAACTGGTGGTGGAACTATAGCAGCCAGTAGAAATATTCACATAGGAGCTGGTACTGGTATTGATGTAGAAGCAGATTATATAGCTGTTGATGTATCAGACTTTATGGCTAATGGAGCTAACAACAGAGTTCTTACTGCTACTGGCACAGACGCATTTAGAGGAGAGGGAAATCTTACTTTTGACGGTAGCACTTTAGCAGTAACTGGAGCAATAACTGCAAGT
>Ga0098043_1000020_pt1 | contig 47360 bp, 39 predicted proteins | sample 9B_taG_FD_92581 | JGI IMG/M metagenome (GOLD analysis project Ga0098043, IMG submission 92581) | Marine viral communities from the Subarctic Pacific Ocean - 9B_ETSP_OMZ_AT15188_CsCl metaG | ecosystem: Environmental > Aquatic > Marine > Oceanic | place: Subarctic Pacific Ocean | collected 2015-01-10 | reverse complement strand
TCTAGTTCCAGCTGAAGACAACTTAAACACTCTATATCTATACAACTATCATCGTGGCAAATTGTCAAATATTCCATCTATTGGAGAGGGCAATATATACGTAAATCTATATGAGACACTTGGGGGAACTCCTCTTGCTCAATGCATAGATACTCCTGCGACTGGAGGGTATGTAGATACTGGAATATACACTGCTAGCGTTTGTCTACAAACAACAGCATCAACAATTCATGATGTATGGCATAGTGGATCTCAAGCTTCAACAACGTTGACTTTTGGACCAGCAGTGCCATCTAATGGACCGCTATCCATGACCTTTGGAGAGGTTGGAACTTTTACTCTCACTTTTGATGATACGGCAGCGTCAACTGATGCAGATGTTGGAAACAAAGCTTCTACAGTTCTGACTTTTGGACCAGAAGTGCCTTCCAATGGTCCGCTAGTAATAGCCTTCGGCGAAGTTGGTACGTTTACTCTCACTTTTGACAGTGCAGCCGGCTCAACCGATCCCGATATCGGATCCGATAATGCTGCAACAATCGATCCATCCGCAGAGATAGATCCAGCTGGAAACGCCCAGAAAGTCTTATCGTTATTGGAGAATGGTGTAGTTGGAGATGTAATTAAAAACGCTTACGACTTTGCTTATGATGGGTCCATTGTTGGCGCTGAAACTGTGACGATTACTGCTAAAGAAAAAGGTTCAACGCACAACATTACTGTGACGGAAACATTAAGCAACATTTCTTCTGTTGTGACTACTGGCTCTGATAATACTGCGACAATAAATCAATCGATAGAAATAGATTCAGCTGCAAACGCTCAGAAAGTCTTAGTGCTACTTAAAGATGGTGTAGTTGGAGATGTAATTAAAAACGCTTACGACTTTGATTACGATGGCTCTAGTCTCGGCGCTGAAACCGTAACAATAACTGCTAAAGAAAAAGGTTCGTCACATAATATCTCCGTGACGGAATCATTAAATAATGTTGCCTCTACTGTAACAGATGGTGTGATGATAAATTACCACACAGGAACAATTGATGTTGAACAATTCTCCGCACTGCCTTCTGCGCCTGATAACGATCTTGTTGTATCGATATCAAACAGCCGTAGCCACCATTATACAGGCCAAACTAGTAGATTCTATTTTTATATTAGGGAGAAGAATTGGAGTCCAAACATCTTTACGACTGCAACTTCAACCCCAAAGACCGAAGTGTACGAAAACCTTCATTTTAAAATTATCAAAGTTGTTACTGACGAGATAATCTTTGACTACGACACCACAAACAATTCGACTTTGCTATCATACGATTCTAAAGGAAACTATTTTGATTTAGACATGGGCATGTTGGAGGCTGACTATACCTATAAAATTGAATTGGCTCTCTATAGTGTCGCAACAAAGTCGTATGAACAACTATCCTTCCAGCATAAGTTCAGAGTGGTGAAAAATGAGTCTTAAAAATCTTTTCGGAAAAACTATAACAAGCTATGAAGACGTAGCACAAGATGTAGAATCACCAGACTTTATTGATGAAGTTGTTGAAAAGCGTGAGACTTATCTTCCGCCTATCGACTTTTCTGATCCTGCAAACTTTGTGTTCTATGGCTCTGCACAACTTTACTACGAAGCTGCAATCAAAAGAATCTACGAGGACTATCCTTACGATGGATCTAAAGCAGAGCAAATTGACTTTGAAGAAAAGTCATCTTTCTTAGAACGTTGGCTATTTGAAAATAAATATCCAAAGACCACTGGATTTGTTGAGCTTGGTACAACTGCGAATACCACATCGACACCGGGAGGCTACGCAGAAACTACTGTACCAGAATATATTGAAGTTCATGGCGGTCTCCACATCAGTTCAATTGCTACCAACCTAGATGAGCATCTTGAATACTCAGCTCGCTATGACGAAGCTAATAATAGAACACAAAACTTTAATTGCGACTTTGTAAACAAAGGAATTACAATAGAGTTTTGGATGAAGAAATCCTCATACTCTTCGGTGGACAAGGAAGTTATTTTGGATCTCTGGAATGGAGTAGCTCGAGGTTCAACCGGATACTCTAGGGTTTTTCTTGAGACGTTCGACGATAGTGGTGTAAAAAAGATGGCACTAACTATTGCTTCTGGTAGCACATCTAGCACATCCGCCTTCACAATGGGAACAACTGAGACCGATTGGAATCATTATGCCTTTTCTGTCTTTGAGGGATCTTCAATCGGAACGATCAGGTTCTATACAAACGGCGCAGAGAATGGATCAACCTCCCTTGCTTCTCCTTTCACAACCCTTCCTGGCCGGCTAGATGGTTTTATTGGCGCAATGCAGACCGAAATAACCACCGGTAAAGGGTCGGCAAATAGCGGTAAGTTATCCGCAGAACTTGACGAGTTCCGCTTCTGGAAGGTTCGAAGAACTTCAAGACAAATCAAATTAAACTGGTTCCGTGAGATCGGTGGTGGTGCGAACACCGATGATAACACATCGGACCTTGGTGTTTACCTAAAGTTCAATGAAGGTATTACTGGAAATCTAGTCACTGATGCAACAGTCCTTGATTATTCTGGGCGTATTGCCAATGGCCAATGGACAGGTTATCCTGGATCTTCGGCAAGATCAACGCAGTCTGCGATAAATCTATCTGGCTACACAGAGAAACCATCGCCAATCATTTACTCAACACACTCTGATGTTGTAGCTCTCGAAGCAGAGATGAGCCTTAGTGGTTCTGATTATGACGCACTACGAGGGCAGGCTTTCTATCGTTCGCTTCCAAACTGGCTTGTCGAAGAAGACCAAGAAGAGGGAAGCGAAAACCTAAGAAAAGTTTCACAAATTTTATCAAGCTACATGGACACACTTAGGGTTCAAATTGATTCTCTCAATAAACTTCAGGATAAGCAATATGTATCAGCAAGTCATAAGGCATCACCCTTTGCATCTGAGCTTTTGACGAACAAAGGCTTCATGACAAGTGAAATGTTCTTGTCCTCAGAAGTATTTGAAACATTTGCAAACATCGACTACACATCAAACCAGTTCGACCTCAACATTGACGAGATCAAGAACCTAATCTACACAAACATTTACAACAACCTTGAGAACATTTATAACTCAAAAGGAACCGAGAGATCAATCCGCAACCTTATTCGTTGCTTTGGTATCGATGACGAACTAATCAAGCTCAACCAATATATTGACGGCGGAACACAATACCTCGGAGACAAATATCGAACAACCTCAGTCAAAAAGAAGTATATAAGCCTCAATCATGCAGACCATCTCTCAGCGACCATGCATCAAAGTGGGACGCTAACGTTCATTTCGGGAGCCTCTGAGGCATCTGTAGCGGCTTTTACAATGGAAGCCGACATAGTAGTGCCCCACAAGCCGAAACTCGGCGAGAGTGGATATTTCGCGACCCCATTCCTATCTGCATCCGTGATGGGTTTCCATGAGGCAATGCCCACAAATCCTTCAAACTTTACATGGTGGGCAACAAACACTGGAACTGCACCAGCAACTGGTGCGATCACTTTACCATCCGGACCGTCCACTCTCACCCTCTCCGACTATCAAGGTCACACGTTCACCATAACCGATACCAGTGGACTTACAAAAACTTATGAATTCGCTAATGGAACCGGTACCGGGAATGTCTTAACAAATGGAAACATAGCAATCAACTCCGTCACAAACCCCGGCTCCACAGCGACTAGGATTGCCTTAGCAATTAATGATTCAGATGGACACAATGGTTCCATCATAGCAGCCGCCGTTGGGAGAAATGTCAACCTCACTCAAGATGTTGATGGTGCAAATGGCAATACAATCGTTTCAACAACACTGTCCGCCTCTCTACTTACGGTGACTAGCTTCACCGGTGGTACATCTACATTCGGTGAAGGTCGAGACCTTCAAGTGTATCTTGTTCGAAACTCTCTTGAATCCGAGAATGCAAAGTTTGTTGTAAAGAATCAAGCTGAAACAATCTACGCAGAATCAGATTTCGTTTACGACATCTACGACAACGATCACTACAATGTTGCTTTGAGAATCAAGCCGCAAACTTATCCGTACGCCGGCAACGTCACAAATACCACTCCAGATTACGACATTGAACTTTACGCTGTATCTCACAACTTTGACGAATTGAAAGAAGAGGTTCTTGTCACAACCACAGTAAATAATACGACCGGTTCCCAATATCTGCAAGCGCCAAAGCGAATCTATGCTGCCGCTCACTATGAAAACTTCACAGGTTCTGTATTCCATAGGACTGACCTAGAATTTGGGCGTGTATCTGCATGGCTTGATTATCTGCCAAACTCTTCAATTCAAGAACACAATAAAGACGTAATGAATTATGGTAACCGCAAATCTATTGACGGATCAACAGCATTCGCAATTGACGATGTGGAAATACCAACAATGGACTTATCGATCCTGAACTGGGACTTCGATACTGTCACAACCTCGGACTCTTCGGGAGAGTTTATAATCGAAGACACCACATCTGGATCTTCTGACACAATCTATGGTTGGGTAGATAATATTGTCCGTCGTGAGCACGATGGTAGAGGCTTTAATTTTCCTAATTCTTCAAATGCATTTTTAGAAAACGAGTTTCTCTATGCAAACAAGAAGCAGTTGCCCGAGACCTCATTCAATACAAATAATGTTTTTATCAAAGGCGAACAAGAAATAAACTTTGGGACTGATGACGATGTAAGTGATAATCTATTCATACTAGAGAAATCACCAGCCGCCATTGTGTCTGAAGAAATGCTTAAGCTTTTCTCTACAACGCAGGAGTTCTCCAATCTATTTGGTCGTCATGTCGACAGGTATCGAATTGAGTATAAAGATTTGGCTCGAGCGAGACAGTTGTTTTATCAGCGTGTAACGACAGGCTTGGACTTTGATAAGTTTTTTACATATTTCAAATGGATCGATCAATCTATTTCTGAAATGATCAATCAACTCATCCCAGCATCAATAAACTTTTCTAGGGGAGTAACTGATGTTATTGAGCCTCACATTCTCGAGAGGGACAAGTACCAACGACGAATTGGCCTACTGCAAACTGTTACATCGACAGAAACATCTATGCGAGGTGTTCAGGAATTGAACTACAACTGGAGACTTGGTCATGCACCCGTCACTGGAACCATAGACAATAGTAAATTGACCAATTCTATTTGGAGAATGGAAAGACAAGAAAGAACTGATATTCAAAATGATGAACGAGGCCAAGCAGCCGAATTTATTAGGCAAGTCATTATACGACAGACAGATCAAGAATTCACAAACCCACTTGTCTTATCTGGGTCAAGTGGTAACTATAGTGGGAGCGTTTTTGCAACTCGCAGATTTTCGAGACCATACTCTATTGGAGTAGATCTCAACAGCTCAATTCATGGCGGTACCAATTATGTCAAAAGCAAGGATAGAGATTTAATAAGATCAGGAATTGGACTACATTCATTAATGGGGCCTTCTGGTGCACCAAAAAATGTTGTTACATTTGGTGCCGGTACTGGGTATGGTCTAAATGTATCGGAGAGTGCAAAAACTCAAGATCTACGTGGACCAAACGAAAAAACCAGATACGATGGTTTTGGGCTTTTTGGTAAGTTTACATCTTTCCAGAGCACTGACTATCGCCCTTTAACTCCGGAACTCGATTATTTCAGTAGGAGAAAGGTATGCACAGTCCTCCCTGCTAACTTCATGTCGTCCAGTGTGACAACGGGTTATACCTCTATAATTTCTGCATCATTCCGACCTGGGGTCGATATTGTAAATCTACACTCAGACACGACTGACATTACAAATGAAATTCCAATCCAAGGTCCATTCACAGAACGCCACATTGGCGGCCATCAAATGCGCCACGTTGCACTCAATAGCGTTGGAAAGTTTAGAAACGCTACAAGCACGGTTGCCAATGATTTGGACAGTCAGTTCTCAAGACCCGAAGGTTATCGTTTGGTTCTTGGTAAAAACCCACTCGTTTCTGAGACTGGCTCTCTTGAGCCTGATGCTGATGGCGCAATCGGTTTTGTAGCACCAGATTATGGTATTGGAACTGATGGGACCTTCCCTGACGAAGACAGAATGTATGCAATCTTTTATCGTGAAGAGCGAGCAAAGCGTCCTCTTAACATTAAGAATATTCAAACAACCACCTCCTCGGTATATCACGGAAACTTCCAACATCAATACGAAGTGTTCTCAACATTCGGAGATCAAGGATACTTCCTAAAGAGAGCTGGGAATCTTTTGCCAGATGCAATCGCAACCACCATGTCTGAGACTACAAACTATGCAACCTTGGTTGCTCAAGATGTAGGCGTCCAAGGCAACATTGCTCTGAACGAGCCTGCTGGTGATCCAAGCAATAGACTTGTAAATGCAAACACAACACCCACGCAAGATAGGTCTACCGGTTCTGCTCACGTAATTAGAACAAGATTCTCTGCCCCTGGCGGTCCTGAAGTTAACTCTCCTGCTTATTTAGATGTTGCAACTCAACAATTTTCTGTGTATAACTCCATGAATTTCCGCAATTTGCCTGTACTTGGAAACGGTTCTGGTGAAGAAGACACAATTAGGGTGAATTCATTTTCAAATCGTCGAGAAGGCTTGAGAACCTTGAGGGCGAGACATCAAGGTCAATTTGGTATTGACTCTCAACACGGAACCATTAGTGCAACAGACTATGTAGCAGAAGCCTCATTCCATAAGCAGCACAGAAATACGACAAAGATTGCGAAAGGAACTGAGTCTGGTCCGGTAGCACTTGCTGCAACAGCAACATTCCAAATGATTACAAATGTAGCTGTTGATCTAGACGGAGACAATGAAATATTAACTCTTACATCCACTGACGGAACAACTAGGTTTTATAGATTTAATAACGGCGGTGGCCAAGCCACTGGACAACTCATACCGGGAACAACTGACGCAGTTCGTGTTAATGTTGCTGTGGTAGCCTCGCAAGCAAATTTTGCAGCAGAACTTAAAACTGCGATTGAATCTCCCGCTGGTCATAACGGAAAGATCACAATAGCCACCTCTACAACTACGAATCCTAACGACACGTTAACCTTCACTCAAGCAGAAGCTGGAGCCAACGGAAATACAACTATGTTTATTGCTGGGAACTCTCCTCTGTCTTCCAAATTTAAGATAAACGGCGGAACGGATACTTCCTCTGATTTCACTGGTGGAGTTGACGCTCCAACAAAAAGACGTGACAACATGCACTTCAACACTCCAATCCCTGCTTCCGACTTCCAATACTCTTGGGTTAATGCAGCAATCAGCGGCTCAAATTGGGAAGTAAACCAGAAAGTGTTGACTTACGCACCGAGAAATGGTGTTATAAGTTCCTCATCCGGTATTGATTCTGCAATTAACTTCCCAATAATATCTGATGTAGAATGCAAGGCTTGTGCAGATTCAGTTGAGTTTTCTGTTTCATATGGATCTGGGGACATAGCTGGGACTCTGACGCAAGATGGAGGCCTTCAAGTTACAAGTAGCCCCACAAGCTCAAGTCAAATCGCACCAGGGGATGCGATTGCCAATATGGACCTTACAATTACCTCCAACGGATGCTGTCCATCTACCGATGGTTTCGAATACAGAGTCACGGCGGTAAATGCAGATGGCTCAGGCAGTTCGTATGATACCGGATATCAAACAACACCCCAAAGTCCACCGTCCAACATTATAGTTGATGACACAGGCACAGTAATTGTCACTTTCTTTGTTAAAGATTGTGAAGGAAATATTAAGACATTAGTTGTTAGACTCACAAATGCAAAGTTACCAACATAGACTATTTAGTTTAAAAAAGGACGCCAAATGACAACTTATAAAGATTTTCTCGGAATAAATATTTGTATTTATGATCCGATCTTAGGAGATAGTGGAGCGATTGGAGGCAATTACCTCGGATATAGCTCAACCTCTTCACTTAAATATAGCGACAACGCCGGTGTTGGCAATGTTTCACCACTAACATTTCACGACAGTTCTACAACCATGGTGCTATTGAATCTCCATCGTAACGGCCCATTTGGATATCCAATGTGGAAACAGATGCGAACCTCGCAAAATCACTTGTCAAGAGCGCACAAACTAATAAATACATTCACATATGTGCAAGAACCGGGCATAAAGATTGGAGACAGGCAAGTAAGGTATGGCAATATCGTAAGCTTGACAGAACCAGTTATCGCTCAAAACCTCCCAATCTCATTGGTCGGAGAGGTTGCCGTATACAATGAGGCACTCGGAGTGTTTGAAAAAAAACCTGTAGAAATAAAAACAGCATTTAATAATGAGACCGAGTTTTTTGCGAATGCAAAAGCAAATGATTATTTTAATACCATCTTAGATACGGATGACAATTATGAAGCTTTGACCGAGATGTACTTAGACGGAGGGCTTGATGACGAAGGTTCATTACTTGACTCATTCTCTCTTTTAACTTATCGTCAAACAATTTGGCCAAAAGTTGAGAATTCTTTCTTGGATCAAACACGTTCGCGAAAGTTTTATGTCAATACATTTTGGAGAGATAATCGAGAGGATCGAACGAAAAATAATGTTGTCACTGAGTTTGGCTTCACAGCCCCCTCTCAATCAATGTGGCCGCTAGATTCAGCAAAAGATTTTACAACCAGAGTAGCTCCGACTACCAATGGAACTGTTTTGGTTAAACATCGCATCGGAGGGGCCATATTTCAAGATACTGAGGGTGGTGAAGGTATTTTACAAAACTCTTATTCGCATCTTCTCCGAGGATTTTACAACACTGTATCTGATAATGGAAGCCCTATGACAGGTTCTGGTCCCGTTGTTGATGACCCTGATGAGGCACTATCTGCATCGATTAGTTACATATTTAGACACACTCTTAAATCAACATTTTCAAATTACAGCCCATCATTCCCAAGTTTTAATACTGAGTCTTACCTTACGGCTACTGGAAATAGATATCAAGGACAGCTTGATGGAGCAGATTTCTCATTGTTGACACTGAATGGATCAGCTTCTATGATGCTAACATCTTCTTTGTTTGAGGGTGTAGCAAATTGGGATGCTCCTACTCAGGCAGGTAAGACTCCATTTTACGATTCATATCAAGATTACGCTCAAGAAATAAAGAGAAGTGGAAAAGGATATTCCATTATCCCAGAATTTAGAATAAGTCCACATGTTGATACATATTCTTCCAAAGGTGTGACCGAAGAGTTGAAAGAAATTTTTGAATTATCCGGTGCACTATCTCAGAATACAACGACGGAGAATGAAGGGACTTTCTACAAAGTATTATCAAACTCCGACTTCCTCAAGCATTTTGACTTGATCAAGAAAGACCATGAAGGATTCGCAGATGAAAAAATATTGACACTTAAGTGCAAAGCTATTAAGAAGTTTTTGCCCTATGAAGGTTTCTACCCTGCACAGAGAACAGTTCAGTTAGGTGAGCAGTTTGCAAGAAGCTACAAGAATCACGTTGTATCTAGAAAAGGCTCAGCCGCCACCACTGTTGACATTGGGTCGTTTAAGTTGCAACCCTTGATGGCACCATTGTTTGCGCCCGGAATCTTATTTAACACCATTAAGTCAGGCATCGGCGTTGACTTTCCTATTTTCACAGCAGATTCGGAACCTTTTATTGTTTCTTCTTCGAATAATAATTATCATGAACACTGGACAACCACACTGACCAGTCCAAATCAAAACAACAGTTTCCCTCCCGAGGGCCCTCATCAAAATTTTTATTGGACAGGTGCAGGATATTTAGGCGATTTTGATGCCATTGATTCTGCTTATGATACACGAATCCCCTTTGAGGCGCTTGTTGAGCCTGAGGAGTATCTTGCAAACTTAAGGTTGATTGTTCAAGAACCTCATCCGTTCGGACTTCCCTTTACTGCATCTCTTACTCATACAACTTCTGATCAATTTTTAGATTATCACACTGAATGGGATGGCCGAGGAGATGGTCTATATAAAAAAATGGCGAACAATCTTTTAGCAGAAATCCCAGAATTATTCTTAGAAAACACCTCATTGACAACCATAGCATCACTGGAGGATGGCGACCCAACATTTGGAAACGCTGTTGCTGGAACCTATTATACAATGAGAATTAAAATGAAAAGGTCTCGCGTGGAAACAAATCAACCCCTCGGCGGAATTAAAAGCATATTGGTTGATCCACCGCAAGATGTTGTGACATATCAAGATCGCAACCCTGGCCATTCACTCACTGGTAGTGCAGTAAATCTTAGGGCAAGGTTCTCTACCAAAGAGTCTTTGACCATGTACTCTCGACCATCTGCTTTTGGACCAGCGACTTATGGTGGTAACGGCTTTGGAACATATAGGGATATTAAATTTAGAGAGTGTGGTTCATGGTGGGGAACAAATTATCCCTACACTCCTCCATATTATCACGGAGAGGCATGGTGTGACCTGATCTTCTATGCCGATGAAACAAAGAAGTATACTTTAGATGAAATCCTCTCAGGTTCAAAAGAGTATCCTTACTATACAAGACATTGGTGGAATGGAACCAACGACGCACTTAGGGACTTAAGTGCCTACAGTGGCTCGGAAAACCTTGGAGCGTTCGGTGCTAATATTACAAATTTTCCATTCAATAAGGGTAAATATGAAAACTATAATAGCAGTTCTTGGTTTGATTTAATAGATGATGTAGGAATAAAAGTTACCTCATGGCCATCAGGAACTCTCTCTACGATATCAGATGATTTTTTGGGATCGAATTGGGGCGCAGCCTCTGGTGCAGCCGGAGATGGTCTAGTTCAAAACAGCAATCAATTGCGATGGCGAAGTCGACCAATAGGTTCCTCACTCGGGTTTGGCAACGGAAACCCGAGTGATTCAGATCACTTGATTCAACACCCTTTCTATATTAATTACAACGCAATGCAACTTGACTCTAGTGTCAATTTATTTGGAAAAGGAACGGTTAGAAAAGTGCTCGATGAAAATCGAGAACAACTCTCAGAGGTCGCAACCGCAGATACAATCAGAGGGAAGACTCGATGGATCATTCAGCCCAAGTTTGAAACCCCAATTCTTAACTTCAAAAAATATGAAAATATGACAGATAATGGCGTAACAATGCCCCTATATGCCTCGGAATCAATTCCTCGAGGAATGTGGCATCAATACGGAGAAATTCCAGAAAATGCTAACACCGGTGTATTCCTGCAAGTTGCTGACATTCCAAAGTCTTGGTTAGAAGGTGCGTTGGGTCTAAGAAAAAGACAAACAAAGAAAATGAAATCACTCGCAGACTTAGTTGGATTCTCCAAAGAACAAGTCCGACTCGGTGAAGTTGGATCAAAGAAAGAAGTGTCAGAAGCCGTAGTAGCTGTTCCTTTTATAGAACAGGATGCAACACGCAAGTTTTTCTCGATTCCAAGAGCAGATATAAACTCTTCAATCGAAGCTTCTCGTCGAGAAATAGATGGCAACTTTCCTGCTGGAGGGCCGCCAAAAGCTGGAGACACTGTGTATCAAATGGTCAAGAACATGCAGAAATATGTTTTTCCACCATCAATGGACTTTGTCCGATATGACGAGATTGACCCATTTGCAATGTACATCTTTGAATTTAAGCACACCTTCTCAAAGCAGGATCTCGCAGACATGTGGCAAAACTTACCACCAGAGATTGGAAGATCTTTCGAAGAAGCAGAGGCATCAATTTCTCACGAACTGTTATCAGCCGAGCTTCTTGGTGACGGTGCTGTTCTTAAAAATGGTGAACTCGATAAGAATGCCGAAGGCAAAGGTATCCCATCGAATATCCAGTGGATGGTGTTCAAGGTTAAGAAAAGAGCAAAGACAAATTATTTCGATAAAATTGTTGCAAAGAAAGGAACCACCTCTGACTCCTCTAAAGTCCAGCTAGAAGGGATCACAAACGCTGCAACAAGTAGAACAGATAAAGATATCACCTATAATTGGCCATATGATTTCTTTTCACTCGTAGAACTAGTTAAGATTGATGCCGAAATCTCATTCGCAAACATTGAGAATGACGATAAAGGACAGAAGTCTATCAAGAAGGTGGAGACCAAACGGACAAGAACTCCTTCATTGATTAACAAGGCGAGAGGAAAGGGACGAATTGAATGACGTTTTTTAACAAAAAAGAAGATGTTCTCAAAATTGAATTAACTCCATACGGTCGCTCATTGCTATCAAATGGAAAGCTTATGCCTGAGTTTTACGCATTCTTCGATGATGATATCTTATATGATATACAATTCGGCGGTGGAACAGAAACTCAAGAACAAATCAAAGAACGTATTATTGGTGATACTCCAAGGCTGAGACCTCAGAGAGATTTGGTCTCTCCCGAACTTCAACTGTTTAACTATGAAAGATCTGAAGACTCATCAAGACCATACTCCAACATTGCAATGAACTTCTTAACAAACCCGCTCGGTACATCAGATGGCACATCGGAGCAGGCTCCAAGTTGGAATTTATCACTTCTTTTGGGAGAAATTGAAAATGTATCAACCTTAATTGAGTCCGATTCTACAACGACTAAGAGGATCCCACAGGTCGATATTACTATGGAATACACCATGGAAATAAGAAACACTAGAAATGATCCACCAATACGTGGACGAGAAGTTTCTCCAAATTCCCCAGTCTCTCAACCATTCTTAGATGGGACCTATATTAACCTGATTGATGAGCAGATTATCGCTAAAGTTTTGGAAGAAAAAGGATTTTTGCAGAAAGACGGCCTAGAAATGGAAGTATTTCTTTACGAAGAAAACGAAGAAACTCCAAAGAAACTGAAGTTCGGACCAAAAGAAAAAACCATTGTCAATGGTCTAATTGCCGAAGATATTGTTGAAGCCCCCAACCTAACACCAGATTATGTTGAATACTGGTTGAATATTGAATTTGATTCTGAAATACCAGACTCAGAAATATGTAAGGGCGTGCAGAGACTTAAGGCTCAAGATATCATTGTTGATACTGATGTCGTATGCCCAGATATTGAGGGCATTGATTATGATATTTATGGAACAAGAATAACTGATGTGGAGGACTGCTAATGTCTTATGATTTTGTTGGTCTCGAGAACTTACCAAACGTTTATATAAGCAAAATAGCATTGCGAGATACCAGCATTGAAGTGTCTTTGTTGATGTTGGATGAGATATATGAAGATTTTTTTGTATGGTCAGATGATGCTCTTATTGGAGATTATCTAAAGGTGGTTGTCATTGCTACCTCAAATTTACTGCTAAGATCTAGGTTGGAATCTGGAAACATTAATCCATTGCCCTTTTCCTTAAGGAGGCAGGGTATATTGATGTCGAACACTCATATTGTGGAAACGTCTGTAAAACAAATGACAATGACAAAAGATTTAAGATCTAGAAGATACTTTACAAAAATAGAGGCTAACATCGCGGAGAATGCTCCTGACGTGTCTTTGTATGCTTTTACCTATCTTGACACTAGTGAACTTGCAAACTCGCTTAGAATAGCCCTTACGGGCCCCCTACGCAACTATTATGGGTCTATTACGTCTGAACGTGTTTTGTTCAACGGAGTCCCACAGCCAACAACATTCATATACAGAGAGGCAAATGGCGACATTTGGTCGGGTCCAATTCATGAACATGATGGAGAGCCCATGGGAGGTTCATATCACACCAATGCTCCACACCCAAGTTTAACTCGCGAAATTGCAATAAACACTAAGTTGGTAAATGAAAGGTTCGAGGAGTTGCAATTTCCAGATGGAGTTCAACTGCTATCAAACCCTTCGTTTTCACCATTAAACCAATCATTTACAAATGAGGCAGACTTTATAGGTTTGTTTTCGATTGATTTGAGATCGATAGTTTTGACAAAAACAAAATATGGACGAAAAATGGCAAACGTCTCTAGGGATATTTTTGAAACATTTTCTAAAAGTATGATGATTAATTCTTTTGAAATTAGAAGACAGCAAGTTAAATTCAGAGCAGGAACAAACAAACTAGGCACCAGAAAATACACTCAAAAACTTATAGGATCATATAGGACCATTGATGCAACCATCGAGAATGAACTGGGCTTTGTAAATACGGATAAGATATCTCAAGTATTTATGACAACTGATCCTCTAATAAAATCATTTCAATTTATTGACGAAGAGATGTCCGAGAAGACTCGAGGTGAATTTAGATACGAAGCCATCATTACATTTATCGACAAATCTAAAATCTTTTTGGAGTCTTTACTGACTCAAATGGAGTCAAATATATCTGATTTAAAAGTGGCTCAAGAATTTTTATTTAGACCTGCGCAGTATGACAGGGCAAACAATATTCTCAAGCAGGGTGTGAATGTACCAGATATTTTCAATTCTGCTATTGATAATTACTATCAAAACCTATCTTTGGTCATGAAGCTCGATGACGAAACTAAGCAGGATTTAGTCAACAATAAGAAGAAACTATTCAAACACGGTAACTACACCAACACAAGCGCTTTGAGATTCATAGAAGACTTCTCTAAGTTGGTCACAAAACTAACTCAAAAATTTGATATTCAAAAAAAAGGTCTAAGACTGACTGGTGCCCGTAAGCCAAGCAGCGCAATAACTCCAGGATTAATAACAATAAGCTATGTTTTTGAAGAGAGAATTAAGTTTGATGACGTCGTTGCCTCCTATGATTTCTTAGGCAGCCAGTCTAATAAGTCTCTCATATCCCTCACTAAGGATGAATACATGAAGAGAGCGAATAAAGAAGTTAATAGATTTTTCAACACCAAGCGATCAACAATGTCTACTGACCTCGCTGACCTAGATACTGATGACATGTCGGCATTGAAGGATCTAGACTCCGCCAAGGTTGGGTTTCTAGCTCCTTTAAGCTTTAAGTTTAAATCAGAAGTAAAAGACTTGACTTCACTGCAAAATTTAGATGCGGATGGAATATCTAAGAATTTTGTAAATCACATGATCAAGAAGCAAACAGATCCAAGATTTTCCTCTGCTGCCGTAAAGAAGCAAAAAAATATCCAACCCAAGCGAACAAAATCGAAAACAAGGAGAACTTTTCAAAAGAAAAGACCAGGACGTGCCGTTTTTAATTTTAATCGCACCCCACTAAAGATAAACAATTTAAAACCAGAAAAATATCTCGATGTGTCAATTTACTTAGGATTAGATTCCGAGATGGTAAATGTTGAAGGTAGAACAGAACAGCCAGTTGTAGCTCCTGCAAATAACCAGATTGATAGAAAAGTCATGATCACTCAAGGTCTGAGCGTCAAGAGGGAAAAGATATCATATGACCTTCAGGCTAAAAACAACATATTTGAAAAATTTAAATCATCTCCAAAGTTTGATAGAAAAAAACTTAAAATGATACCGTTGCCAATAAAAGCTCTGCTAAACTCTCGATCTGATGCTGCGAAAAATAATATTTTAGAATCAGAATCAGATATCTTGAAAGACCCAGAAACAAAAATCGCCACTGAAATGATATTTCAAACTTCACAAAAAGTAGAATATTTTGCTGGATTTTCATTAGATGCAAATGGCATGCCCAACGTATCCCAGCCAAATTGGGAAGAAATTACTCCAATAGCCTTGGATAATAATGATAGACTTTTGTGCAGAATGAGATATGTTGAAATACCAGAAATGGGAATTGTTCCTGCACCAGAGCTAAAGTTATTGGCACAAAATTCTACATTCTTCATATCCAATGGTGCTATAGAGGATGGTATCTCAATAACTCCAGAATCTCCCAATATAGACGAAGAGGTTGAATTGCCTGAATTGGATGATGTTGTCTTTGCATCATCAAACTATGTTAAGCAGAATTTAGATAGAAAAAGTCAAATAATTCAATCCCAACAGTTGCCGATTGATCGAACCCCACAACCAACAAGCGATCCTGTACAAGGACCAACCGGAGGAGGAGCAAGTGCCCAAATTAGTAGTTACTGAAAACGTGAAAGACTCTGGATTAACTTCCACAGGTGGAGGTCTCACCGTAACAAATACGGGTCCATTCACCCAAGAGATAAACGCGTCCAATATTCCAAAGTACAACATTGAGTTTCAGCAAAGTCAAATGAAAGACGATGAAGAACTACCGTATGAGGTAGCAACGATAAAAATAAACCCAATCGGATCAATGACAAACTTTGTTTCCGAGGTTAGTCGTGATTTCTCTCCGGGCGTGAGAACAAATCATTTCTTTAAGATACCAGAAATGGTTGATCTAGGCGAAACCCAAACTGAAAACTATTCAGACTCAGTATCTCAGGCATCATATTCTTTTGAAACGATTTTTAATTACATATCTGAGGACTACGATAAACTTCAGGCTCAAGTTTCTGAAGCTAATCTATATGCAGCAATTGATAATGTGACCATGGATAACTTCATAAACATTCAAAATGAAACCTCCATGGTTGTTAATTTTGCTCGTGGTTCTGAAATGGAAAATTTTGTCATCCCAACAATGAATATAAAGCAAGGGACAAAAGAAGCTCCATACTACAATTACCTCAGGATCAATCAGAGAATTGGAAATGGAATATCAAACTTTGCTGTTAAGATGGGAATTTTTGACGAATTACTTCAAGATTATCTAGAAGCAGAAAAGATAAACGTTTCTTTCGATACTCAAGTCGGAAGAGAGGTTGACACAGATTCCAATATCGGCGTGTATGACCTGCAGTCATTTTTGACAACCGACAGACCATTGGACATGGATAATTTCTTTACTCTCAACAGATCCGTAAGGCCCTCGAGAATGTCTATAGGTTTGCGCAAACTTTTGCTAAAAGGATTTTTAAAAGACGCTGCGTCATTGAGAACGGAAGACATATCAGGCCGGACTAGAAAACCTGGATTTAGAAGATTTAGAGACATTCATAGAAACATAGAATCGCATAAAGAAGTCTTTTGTTACTCCGCAGCGAAGCATGATGGAGCAGTTTTAACTAGCACCTTGAATCAAACACTGTATGCACCTGCGCTTGAGGCGTCTACGCCAATCGTGGACACCCAAGTTAAGTATGGTAAATCTTATTCTTACAAGGTTATAGGTCACTACATGATTGTTGGAAACTCATACGAATATCAAATAAGGAGCTCCTCAACAGACCCTTCTGATCCTTATGTAATTGTGCAAGTCACAAATAGACCAAGCATTGTAATGATTCCTCTAGACATTTTTACAAAGAAAGTCAATGTCGTCCAGATGCCACCGGTATATCCTCAAGTGTCGTTCAAGACTCAAAATGACTCAAGCAACAAAATATCAATGTACTTATCTCCAACAAAGAGTGAGCGCAAAGAACGATTTGAAGTTATTACTCAACAAGACCAACTTCAAGATCAGGCTCTTTTCCGACTGCCAAACGCCAGAGATCTGCTTGGAAATGTTAGATTTAAAACCTATGGAGATCAAGGTTTATATGAGGTCTTTCGATTAGATGACCCACCGGAAAGCTATAGAAACTTTAGGGATGCAAAAATCGGAGAGATCAGCATGCCGTTTGAAACAACGGATGCCATCTTTAAGGACAAGGTCATTGCAAATAGGCAATACTATTATATGTTCCGATCTATTAATCAGAAGGGTATGGTATCAAATCCCACTGCCGTATATGAAATAACCCTGCTTGTGGATGCAGATGATTCTAAAATTATAACAAATATATATAATTTTCCAAACCCTAGAGATAGTGAACCCTCTATGCAATTTAGAAAACTATTTAGAATCACACCAGCTGTTGAGCATGTAGTGCTTGATAGCAACCAGCCTGTATTGTTCAATAAGGACTCTCTCATCGGAACACTAGATAATATAAAATTGGGAATAAAAGAAAATGCAGTTTGGGGCCGTAAATTTAAAATTAGGATCAAATCAAAGACATCAGGAAAAATTATAGATATTATTTTGAACGTTGATCTAACAAAAAACAAAACAGAAGAAGAATTCTAATAAATAAGCTATTTAGGGTTTAGAATCGTAGGAGAAAATTTAATGGGCTTTTTGGATAACAGTGGAGACATCCTTTTGGATGCAGTATTGACGGACCACGGTCGAATGCTATTAGCTAAGGGCGATGGCTCTTTTCAGATTACCAAGTTTGCTTTGAGTGACGAGGAAATTGATTACTCTTTATATGACAAAACGCACCCAAGTGGGTCTGCGTATTATGATTTGGAGATTCTTCAAACTCCAATTTTAGAGGCTTTTACCAATAATAGCTCAACAATGAAGACTAGATTACAAACCTATACAAATATGGAACTTTTGTTTTTGCCTGCTTTGCGCTTAAATGAAGGGCTAAGTATCAATAAGAGGGCGTCTAACGGTGCATTTATGATACCTGTCAATGCTGAAACCGAAGACAACAGTGGATCTAGTACTGCACTAACTGGTATCGGTAGAAACACCGATGGATCAATCAGGGAAGGTTTCTTGTTTGGAGAATCTTTGGTAGGAACGATTATTAAATTGGATGAAGGCTTAGATACAATCGAGATCTCTCCAAAACGACGGCTCGACGATGAATTGAAAGAAACAAGCTACACAGTTCAAATGGACAACAGGCTTTGTAAGCTTGTTGATTCCCAAGGGACTCTTGCAACATTTGACTACTTGGATGATGATAATATCGCATACTACACCGTAGATCTCGGAGACACCTTCGTAACGGAGATTACTGATGATACCGTTAGTGCCTCTCAAGTAATTCAGGGCCCTCGAGGAACAAGTCTTGAGTTTAGAATCCAATCTTCAATGGATTTGAATACAAGCTCTTTCTTGTTCGAGCAGTTAGGTGGAGAAGTTAGCATGCCCAAGCAAGATGGCGGTAATGTTGATACAAAGTTCATCGATTCAAATATCCGAGTCGTTGGCGTAAAAACTGGTGTTATGATTGACATCCCAGTAAGATTCTTGAGATTATAAAAAGGGGAAACAAATGACTTTCAAACCACTAAACGAAAACGATACCGTAAACACTAGAACACTTCTTCACGAAGCAATTCCTCTTACTGGGGCAATTGTCAGTGGAACCTATGGAACAGACAATATTAAAAATTATTCTCACGGAATGTTTCAATCAGTCTATGACTATCCATACTTGAGCTCTTCAGCGAATCACATTTTTGATATCACAGTTGGCACACATCCAGATAGCCAAATTGTATCTAGTGATACACAATTCACAAAGAAACGAAACATATATAACCAAATGGCTCAAATTCTTATGGGTTATGACGCAACGGGATCTATCCAAAAGTTTGACGAAGACGGAGATCTCCTCTTGGGCGGAGCTAAAATGGAAGAGTGCTTTATTGTTCCCTTCTCTCGATTACTAACAAAAGATGAAATTAAAAAAGAAACTTTTCAGCTACAATTAGGTGTCAAAACAGCCTTCGCAACACCGTTTGATTCACTCATCACAATCTCTGACGTAAGCGCATCAACTGAATATAGAACAAATTCTCCTGCTGGAGATTATGGAATCCTCTATGCAACAGCCTCCAGTGCACTCTTGGCTGCCTCCTCGACTCATACTGCCTCAATCAATGGTGTCAAATATTGGCATGCCGGATTGCTGTTTTATCAAGCAGGCATCGCAGTGTTGACAGGTTCTGTTTTTAGAGGTCAATTAACGAGCCCTGATGTTAACATGAATTCTTCTAATGAGAAAGTTGAAGTATTGCTGACTGGATCGACTATTGATGCTAACGCTGATGCTCTTAGGCACAGAATTTACAATCTTCAATTCAATAATACAACTGAGTTGAATTCAACCGTATACTTCTGTCGTGTTAATCACAACGAGTTTAACTACTCTTCCAATCCAACATATGTTAGTGGCTCTAGAATTAATGTCAAAACCCAAGCAACAGATGAGCCCGTAGCATATATTACAACAATTGGCCTATACAATGACAACAACGAATTGTTGGCAACCGCTAAATTATCTGAACCACTGAAGAAAGCAGCAAGTAACGAATTTACTCTCCGCTTACGATTGGACTACTAATCGGAGGGCTTCTGTGTCTTATTACAAACTAAAAGACAATGACGTCTTTATTAACACCATAGAAGCAAATCCGAGTTATAAATTCTATGTTCAAAGCGGGTCGGTATACATCAACGACCAGCAAGCAATATCTGGGACTTACTCTGACAATATTCTAGGCGTACCAGAAGGGTTCATATCACTATATGAATACAATGTTAACCGTGATCCTAATTATCGTATCCACCCTTTTATAACCAAGGGGGGTCAAAAGCAAAAGTTTAAATCAATAACAGATGTTCAATTTAACACACAATTTGGATATGAAGGCGCCACGATGGTTTTTAACTATAACTTATCTGCTTCGGTGACAAGAATGTTCATAGAGACCACAGCAGATCAGAACTATAGAAAACTTCGCGCCTTAAAATCCTCTTGCAACCATTACATGTTTCGATCTCAGCATTTTGACTTCACTGCTCACTATGAGGACGTTGCTACAAATCCAGTCAACATGATCAATATTCCATCAATTTTCTATGGTAAGTGTCTAAAGAAGGGCACTCTATGTTTGAAATATTATATCTCAGGAACTCTAGCAGCAACAGCCACAGATCTTCGTGAGAACGGAGAATTGGTGCAAACTCAGGGACCAACTACTGGCTCTGTAGTTGGAACCGTCATGTATAATGAGGGAATTATACTTCTAACATCCTCAGCAACCATTGACTCAAACGCCTTGGCATATGAAACATCAACATCATCGTCATGGATTAGATATGGTTATGGAATGAATGACGGCTCTACAATTGGCACAACAACTCTGTCTGCATCTTTCTCGCTTGAATTCGATTCAGTATCACACTTGCAGAACATGACAATCTTGGCAAAAGCGCCTTACGGAGAAATTAATCACTCCAACAATCCGACTTATCTTAAGTACACGGGCAAAGCACCAACCTACTCATCGGGCTCATATCAATTCATCGAGACAAACAGAAATATCAAGAACGTTGTCCCAGCTGCCCAAACTGATGAAGAGCCTCCATTTCAAAAAGAAACGTATATCTCGAAGATTTGCATCTACGACAAGAACAAGCGACTCGTTGGAATATGCAAGTTAGCGACACCAATTCGTAAGACCGAAGTCAATGAATATTTGTTTAAAATGAAATTAGATCTGTGATACCCTAAAATATATGCTATAATATATAAAAGGAGTTTATATGATATTAGGATTAGACGTCTCGACTACAAGAATCGGTTGGGCCATTATTAACGATAAGCAAGAGCTTGTTGATTCAGATTTTTTCAAGACAAAACCAAAGACGCCTTTGGAAGAGCGAGCAACCGCTCTTAAGGAGAGCGTTCTCGAGCCAATCATGGCCATCCACGATATAACCGAGATAAGAATTGAAGAACCATTCTCAATGTTCTCAGGTGGAAAGACAACAGCAAAGACCATGAGCTCTCTACAGCGTTTTAACGGCATGGTTTCGCTTATAGCACATCAACTACTCAAGAAACCTCCAACGCTCGTAGGAGCCACCACAGCGCGTTCTAGAGTAGGAATCAAGGTTCCTCGAGGGACAAAGGCAAAGGTGATTGTGTTAGCATGGGTTGACGACAAGTTTGACAACTTTATTATGGAACATACGAGACACGGAAATCCAAAGCCTGGACTCGATGACGAAGCAGATGCAATTGTAGTTGCTCTTTCCCATTTTGATCTCCGAGACTAATTAAGAACATGAAACTAACCGAAGCAAAACTAAAACAACTAATTGTCGAACAAATGAATGATTTTCAATTAGGCCAATTAATTGAATATCTGGAAGAACTCCAACAAACTTTTTCAAGTTTACCTGAAAATGCACAATTTGAAATTGATGTTTATTTGCGAAAAGAAAATGGTATAATCTCCAACATAAAGGGGTTAGATTATCTTCGTTCTCCCTTGCAAGATAGGTTTCAAGCAGCGATTGATTCTCTTGCTCGTGAAATTGAGGGCACTCCCGTAGCCCCAGAGTGGCATTTTATCACTATTAACAGATGGTATACCGTCTCCCTTGGAGAATCTGGTATGCCGGGAGACATTGATTCAGAACTTAAAATCTATCGAGACGGCAGCAAGCGATTCGCTATCACACAATTTGACAGAGAAGAAAATGAACTCTTTAATTACTATGAAGGTAATGACATTTCGACTAGTGGCTTGATTGACTTCATGACATCTGATGAAGAGAACATGGCAGATTTCGCTAAAGACCACATCAATACACATGGCGAAGCAACGTTGGACTCATCAACATTATGAAACTTACCGAAGCAAAATTAAAACAACTTATTATCGAAGTCCTCGAAGAAGGCATGAAAACAGTAGCCGATCTTCCAGAGGGGGTGTTTATCAAGATTGACGGAGATTACGAGGATGTTATCGATATCTCCTATGCAAATAAAGACGGCCAAGTGTTGAAATTCGAAAACGATTCCAAACCCTATGGACAGATCTCAATAGATTTAGAAGTTCAAATGGCTCAAGACTTTCCATGTCTCGACGCGCTTATGGTTGCCTATTCTGACGCCGCTAGAAATTGGGGCCCTCTATTGTATGATGTTGCGATTGAAGTTGCTACACTAAAGGCTGGTGGTCTTGTATCAGACCGTACAATTGTTTCTCAAGATGCCTATAATGTGTGGGACAAATATAGTAAACGAGATGATGTTGAGAAGCTTCAACTTGATAATGAACAAGATTCGCTAACATATCCCAAAGATGATCCTTTAAAAAGAGACCCCATTCCTTTTGATAATTGCCTGCAAAACATTTCGTATGAATACGAAGAGAAGACGGGAATCCCTTGGCATGAATCTCCCCTATCTAAGATGTATAAAAAGGAGCCCACCACCCTCAAAGCCTTGAGGGGTTCGAAAAAGCTAATTTTGTTTAACATAAATTTAAAGTTTTAACTTGACAAACATCTCCAAGCATGTTACATTATAAACATCATGGAGGACACATGCAATACACAGTTTTAATTCCCGGTGGATTTAAACCACCACACAAAGGTCACTGCGACTACATCAAATTCTATCTCGACAATCCCGAGGTTGACCGAGTCATTCTTTTCTGCGGAGACAAAGAACGTGACGGAATCACACTAGAGCACACCGAAAAGATTCTCGAGATCTATGGACTACTATCTCACCCAAAGATGGATTACAGACGAGCATCGATTCGAGAAGGCAAGAAGAAGAATTACACCAATCCTCTTGCAGACTGCTTTGACTGGGGCGATGAAAACACCGAACACCGGTTTGGCCTCGCTTGCTCCGAAAAGGATGCGGGATATCAAGTATCGTTCGGCGATTACTTTTATGGAAACGATAAGTATGTCTATGTGCCAATTTTTAAGATGAATGACAATATTTCTGCAACGAACTTCCGAGCGGCATTGCAAAACAAAGAATCAATCGCAAAGTTTTTGCCTAATGGCGTGGATGAACAATCTGTTATCGCACTATTTAAATCATAACGGAGACCTCACCATGAAACTATCAAAAGAAACATTAAAGCAGATCATCAAAGAAGAACTCGAAGCCGCCCTTGAAGAAGGCGAGATGGAAGAGGGACACAAAGGTATGAGATACAAACGTAACCCGTCTCTAAGACCAGACTACAAAGGCACCGGTGGCCCAAACCCCGACTATCCTCCAAAAGAAACAGAGGTAGATCAAGTCGAACAAATGAAGTCTATCGCAGCCATGATTAGAAGACAAACCGGCAAAGATGTTAGAATCACAATTGATGGGGAAAACATAGAAAAATGAAACTCACAAAAGAGACATTGAAAAGAATTATCAAAGAGGAGCTGGACGAAATGCTCAAGTCCGATGGTCAACCTATGTCTTTATCTTCTATGAATGCTAAACATCAACGTATTGCAAAACCTTTTAACGATGAAATTTCTGCTATTGAATCAGAGCGAGACAGTGGAAAAATTACCCAAAAAGATTTTGAAGACATGAGAGCAGAGATTATTGCTCGAAGAGAAGAGGCAACCAAAAATTTAAAAACCGCCATCGCTGACCGACACAAGGCCGATGCTGCTAAATCAGGGTCCACCTATTTGGACTTGTATTAATAAAGACACAATCGTCTCATCAATTTTAATCTAAACTTTTTACTTGACAAACCTTCTATGACATGTTATCTTATAAACAGGAGGACATTATGATCGAGGACAAAAGAAAAATTGTAACCCAAGTTCTTGGGTCTTATTATCAAAAGGGCGATGAACATTTGTATCATTGTCCTTATTGCAATCACCACAAAAAGAAAATGTCGGTGAACTTCGCAAATGGTTATTATAAATGCTGGATTTGCGACGAAAGAGGAAAGAACATTTACAGAATTGTAAGAAAGTTCGGAACTTACCAGCAACGACAGAAATATCTTGAACTACAAGGTCGGCTTGACCTTAACGAGTTCGAAGATCTCTTTAAAGAACTAAATAACGAAGAAGAGAAGCAACACATAGATCTACCCGAAGAGTTCATATCGCTATGCAACAAAGGCTTGCCGATGGACACAACGGATGTGTTTCGCTATCTATCATCTCGGGGCATTGGCCGTCGAGAGATTCTTAAGTGGAAAATGGGCTATTGCAAGGAGGGACGCTATGCCGGAAGAATTATTATACCGTCGTTTGACGTGGATGGAGATTGCAATTACTTCATTGCTCGCAGTTACGTTGGGCATTCTTATAGGTACCTCAACCCTCCAGCGGACCGTGATATCGTTTTTAACGAACTAAACATTGACTGGGATGAGCCAATTGTTCTTGTGGAAGGTGTCTTCGATGCTATTGCCGCAGGAGAAAATGCCATTCCTATTCTTGGGTCAACTCTGCGAGAACGCTCACGGTTGTTTCAAGCAATTGCGATTCATGACACACCAGTCTACATGGCTCTCGATGGTGACGCCGAGAAGAAAGCAGAGTGGATCATTAGGTCTATGTTAAAGTATGATCTCGAAGTATTCAAGGTTCCAATTGACGATGAGGATGTATCGGAAATGGGAACGAAAGAGTTTAAAAGAAGATTGCCAACATCAAGCCCAATAAAGAATGAAATGTATTTTTTCGAAAAATTATTGGAAAATATTTGACAAATGATAAAGTTTATGTTATATTAATGTAAACAATGGAGGATCTATGGGTGGCAACATCTTTAAAAACAAAGCAACATCAATTCCAAAACACAGGATTGAACCAACAATAGCAGCCTACAAGCAAAATTTGGCACAAATATTTCCAATGAAATCTCACTCTCTTACATTTTTCGAACCCGTAGGTTCAGCAGGAAAGAAAGAGATTTCGGGAGATCTTGATTTGGCCATCGACTCAACCCATATAGTTCGGTCATTTACGGAATCAGAATTGAAAAAGTGGCAAATTGACTACCATGAGTGGAACGACCTCTATGTAAAGATTCACAAAAGAGCGAGGACTGCGACTTATGAGATGACAAAGATGCGTGCATTACTGACATTGATATCAGAAAGGCTTGCAGATAATATGAGTATTGGAGACAGGGTGACTGCCGGTAATATTTTTACTTGCTTTCCTCAATATGACGAGAATGGCCCAACAGATGATTATGTACAGATTGATTGGATGGTTGGTGACATTGATTGGCTGACTTGGTCATACTATTCTCATGGTGAGTATGGACTAAAGGGTTTACATAGAACCCAGTTTCTTGTAGCGTTGTATTCGGAGATCGGATATACATTCAATCACTTTTCTGGTATAAAAAAGAAAAAGACAAAAGATTGGCTAATTTCGAGCCCCGAGGATGCCCTACAACTGCTTTCAGAGCACTATGGAATAGTAAGACATAGTCAAACTCAAACATTCGCTCAGCTCCATTCTTGGCTGCTTAACTGTAATTCAGGCAGTTATTTTAAGGTTGTAAATCGTTACAAGGAAATACTAGAAAGCCAAAAAGAAAAGATTCCGAATATATTGACACACACTATTTAATGTGAATGGGGGTGTAGCTCAGTTGGGAGAGCACTTGCTTTGCACGCAAGGGGTCAGGAGTTCGAATCTCCTCATCTCCACCATTTTGAACCTAGGTTCTTTTTTGGAGCTCTCGCACACTTTTCAAACCTCTCTTCGGAGAGGTTTTTTTTTGGAGAAAAAATGCTAACGCTAGATTTGCATGGATTGCGACATGAAGACGCTAAACGCAAACTTGAACTATTTATTAATGACCATTGGGGCAAAATGCTCAAGATCATAACGGGTCACTCAAGTTTAATGAGATGTGTCGTCTCATCAACAGCAGAGTCCTACAATCTTGATTTTGTTTGCGAACCTCTAGGTACATACATAATAATAAAGTCACACTAGGAGAGACTATGCTGTTATCACTTTTGCTACTTGCTTGCGGTGGAGACATCGGAATCAGAACCGTCGATAAAATCCAACCTGCTGATACAGGAATCGAGGTGGTCGACACAGCGGTCTCTCAACCCTCTTCGGAGCCTTCTTGGGAGCCATCTAGCGAACCTAGTGGAGAACCATCTAGCGAGCCTTTGAACGGCACTGTAGGGCTTATAAATTTCAATCTAGAGCAGATTGCTTGTCAAGCATGCATGGGCGTGAGTCAAGAAATCACAATTCAGTTTGATGCCAAGTTTCATGAAAAGATTGGAGAAAATCATCCAACTTGGTTTCCACCTATGGGTCAGTGCACAACCAACACTAATCCACTAACCATAGGTGTCGACACCAAGAGCGTGGGGCAATCCCTGAGCGTTGTTGGGAGTCCAAACTCTTTCTCTGCTTTTAACAATGGAATGAATACTTACACTGGCTTTATTCAGGAATCTCAATATGATCGAGACACAAATATGAATGTCCAGATGCAAGACGGCTCATCACTTCAGTTTCGCTCCATCCATGGATTTGATTTTATTGAGCCCTATGAAATGCGTTATGTTGACATTTCCTATGCCTTTGCCGCTGTTGTGTCTAAATTCGGAACACAATTCCAATGGGGTCCATCTGGTGGACCAGACCTTTTCAATATAACAATAGCAACATACTCACCAGATGGCAGCCAGTTGTTAGGCGTAATATCTTGTTCAACACAAGACACTGGGTCTTATCTTTTTGATGGGTCTTATTTTCAATCATATCCGACTTGGTCATTGACTGCGATTTACATGACAAGATTTTCTCAACAAAGAGTTCCATATGAAGGGCTCAATGGCTATGTAGATGCGCAGCTTGAATGGTCAGTTGTAGGAACAGGACATATAGAGTAACTTCCCAGCCGCTCGACACTATTTAATATTGGAGGGCAGTGTGTGGAGAGTATTGAAGTCGGAAGTCTTGTTAGGTTCCTAGAAGATTTTGAAAGCGAAACAATACCAAACGTAGGCATTGTTTTGGCGACAATTTCTTTCGATGAATTAATTGGCGAAGACTTGGGCAAAGGAATAATGTGGTTTTCGGTTCAATTTGGAGATATTGATATGGTTGTATCCTCTGAAATGATTATTTTGATGAATTAATTTGACAAGCATTCTCTAACATGTTATATTCTTTTATACATGGAGGTGTAAAATGAATAAATTTATAAAGGACGGTGTTGAAGCCGGCTATAATTTTGTGGTGCTTGAGCCACAATCAGACTTGAATAAAGCGATTGTTGGATTTGACAAAGAGCATGGAAGATTGGTTTACGAAGTTGATGAGCTTTTGAAATGCTTCAAAGACAATTCAGATATGGATGCAGTTGAAGCTCTTGAGTGGTTTGATTACAATGTGATCGACTTAACATTTATGAAGAATGGTCCACTTTTTTATGATAAAAATGAAAAAAATTACTTGACACACAAAGAAAAACGTGTTAAATTATAATATAAGCCGTGGAGGGCAAATGAAACGAATTGCACACATTAGCGATACACATATCCGAAACTTAAAATATCATGACGAATATCGTCACGTCTTTAATAACATTTATGACTCTTTAAAGCAGGAGCAACCAGATTACATTGTACATACCGGCGATCTTGCTCACACAAAGACGCAACTATCTCCTGAGTATTTTGAGATGGCATCCAACTTTTTAAAGAGTCTAGCAGATATAGCGCCCACAATTATGATCTTGGGGAACCACGATGGTAATCTTAAAAACGGAGATAGACAAGATGCTGTGACACCAATCATAGAAGCGCTGGATCATCCAAACTTTACTTTGTTAAAAGATTCTGGGGAATATTCCCCCGAACCAGGGCTTACATTCAACGTCCTGTCCGTATTTGATAGAGAGAACTGGAGATCTCCGTCTAACTCAAAATCAATAAACATTGCCTTATATCATGGTGCTGTTCGCGGATCTCAGGTTGGCTCGGGATTCTCTCTTGATCATGGAGAGGATGACCTATCAATCTTTAAAGATTTTGACTATGCCATGCTTGGAGACATCCACAGAACGCAACATCTAGATACTGAACAGAGAGTGTGGTATGCTGGTTCTACCGTCCAGCAGAACTTTGGAGAATCTCAACTCAAAGGATATCTTATTTGGAACATCCACAACAAGGATAGGCACTCTATTGAAAAGAGATTGTTTCGATCTCCTAGACCATTTGTAACAATACACTTGAATCAAGATGGAACATTGCCTAAGGCAGATGTACCAAAAAACTCTAGATTGAGATTGGTGTGTAACCACAATTTACCATTAGCAAAACTAAAGCGAGCTTGCGATTACGCACAAATTAAATGGTCCACCTACTCTGTAAGTTTCGTTAACAACGGATCTTCATCGGGGCAAATAGATTCTGCTAAAAATGGAAAGGCTTTAAACATGAGAGATCCAAAGAATCAAGAAAAGTTCTTACGAGAGTTCATGTCAAATCAAGAAATTGATGATTCTGTTAGGGAAAAGGTTGTTGAACTATCTCGAGACTATCTAAAGAAGGTTGACACTTCTTCTGGTATGGCTCGAAATGTTGTTTGGGATATTAAGAAAATGCAGTGGAACTATCTATTTAATTACGGAAAGGGAAATACGCTTGACTTTTCTAAACTAAATGGACTCGTAGGGATCTTCGGAAAAAACTATTCCGGAAAATCCTCGATCATTGATGCTGCCCTATTTGGGTTATTTAATACAACTTCCAAAGGAGAAAGAAAGAATGTCCATATCATCAATCAAAACCAAGAAAGAGCTCTTTGTAAACTCGAGATCGCTGTCGGCGATGATCTATACAAAGTTAATCGATCTCTCGAAAAAACAACCATCAGGTCTAAAGGCAAAGAAACAAACTCCGCCAAAACAGACCTAGACTTCACCAAATATGCCCTTGGCACAAGAGCGGAGTCGAAAAATGGAGATACTCGAAATAAGACCGATGAGAACATAAGAAATACATTTGGATCTCTTGAGGATTTTATGATGACCTCTCTTGCTGCACAGAATGAATCTTTTGGATTCATAAACGAAGGTTCAACTAAAAGAAAAGAAATTCTTGCAAAATTTTTAGATCTACAGATTTTTGAACAAATGCACAAACTAGCAAAGCAAGATTCCGCAGAAATGCGAGGTGTGATCAAGCATCTTCAATCTGCGGACTGGGATAGAAAACTGTCACGCTCAAAAGCGGAGCTTTGCGAGATACTGGAAGACATAGAGATGCAAAAAAATCTGTGTGAAAAACATACATCTAGGCTCGATGTTCTAAAGTCGGAACAACAATTGATTCAAGATCAAGTCGCAGCAGCATCTCAAAAGGAGATAGATATTGATGATCTAAAAAAGATGCTCTCAAAGGCTCGTAAATCGCTTTTAAGCAACTCTGAAGAAGTAGATAGGTTATCTACCGAGATCACTTCTAAACGCTCTAAAATCGAGCATTTGATGTCTAGACTGCCATCTTGGCTTGAAGACTCAACTAGAGCAGCAGGAGAGTTGCAATCTCTAGTAATGTTGAAGGAGCAAATGAGTGAAACCAATAAGTTAATTGAAAAAGCAAAAAGAGAAAGATCGAGACTACAATCCAAGATTGATATGTTGCATGACCATGAATATGATCCAAATTGTGAATTCTGCAGTAATAACGAGTTTGTCAAGAAAGCAGAAGAAGCAAAAGTAACCATTGTTGGTGTGATTGCTAATATCGAAAGCATGAATTCAACTATGCTTGACTTGAAGATGAAGTCGTCATTGTTTGATCAAGAACGCTTGGAAGCAATAGTCACTGATTATGAGGTTCAGAAAGATGCTCTCTTAAGACTACAGACGGAGGTTCGAAACATGTCTTTACAGAGGGAAAATTGTGAAGGCAAAAAATCCTTACTGGTTCGTCAAATTGAAGACTATGAAATAGATATAAATTATTACAATGACAATATTGAAGCATATGAGAACTTGTGTGCTCTACAGCGAGACCTAAGTGCAATTACAAAAACTGTAGAATTAAAAACCACCGAGATCAAAAGGTGCGAAAACAAGGTTCTGGAATTTATGTCTGAGAAAGGATCAGCGGAAAGAATGATCTCAGAGGCATCAGAAAGGATCCAACAAATCAAAGATGCAGAGAGAGACTACATTGCATATGATATTTTTGTAAAAGCAACTCATGCAAACGGCATATCCTATGAGGTAATCAAATCGATGCTTCCAGTTATCAATGAGGAAATTCAAAAAGTTCTTTCCTCTATAGTAGAGTTTCAAGTGTTTTTTGCCGAAGATAGTGATAAACTAGAAATATATCTGCAACACCCAAAGTATGATCCAAGACCACTATCTATGGGTTCGGGGGCTGAAAAGACCATTGCATCCATGGCTGTACGTCTTGCACTGATTTCTGTCTCTTCATTGCCAAAGTCAAATATATTTGTTCTCGATGAACCTGCAACAGCTCTTGATGCAGAACATATGGAAGGATTCACAAGACTTCTACAAATGATTAAGAGTCAATTCAAGACAGTATTGTTGATCACTCACCTAGAACAATTGAAGGATGTTGTTGACATGACTATTGATATTGACAAAAGCGATGGATATGCATATGTCAATTTGTAATTGACCAAACTATTTAGAGCATTCTTTTGGAGGATTTTATTATGGAAAACGAAGACAAAGGGATGCTCGACGCTGTTCAAGAGAAGCTTATCTCTCGAAAGCTTTTGGTATTCGCAGTGGCAACTGCTCTAATGTATTTCTCAGACTTGAGCTCTGACACTTGGGGACTGATTGCTGTAACTTACATCGGTGGTCAAACTGCGATTGACTTTGCCAAAGCTTGGAGGAACGGATAATGTGGGACTGGATTAAAGATAAGTGGGAATTTCTTGCCGCTGGAGTCACTGTTCTTTTTGTGTTCCTTCTTGGTCGCAAAAGTAAAAATGTGGACCTAGAAGTTGTCGAAGATATCACAGAATCAAAAAACAAAGAAATTGAAGTTATAGAAAAATCCGCTGGAGAAGAGCGGCTACAAAAAGCGCTAGCGAGACAAAAATACTCAGAGGCGAAACTAAGCCTCATAAAGAGCAGAGCCTCAGCTCAAAATGACTTAGAGAGGCAAACAATAGAGAGAAAGTTAGAGCTTCTCGAACTTGCCAAAGAAGATCCTGATAGAATTGATAGAATCTTAATGACAGAATTCAACATTGCGAAGCTAAAATGATTTTATTTTTTCTAACTTCCCTTGTTGCCGCCGAACCTCTTATGACACCTCTGATTGAAGGTGAACCAGCTCCCTTTGCTGGTCGCCTATTCAATGATGAAGCAGTCGCTTCAATTATCACAATGAAAGAGTTTGCAGAAGAGCAGTGCAGCATTAACGCTGCTTTAGATTTTTCGTTACAAATTGCCGAAAAACAGCTTCAAATTGACTATTTAGAGATTGAAAAAGAAGCACTGCAGACAAAATACAATGCAATGATAGAGATTAAGGATGAGGAGATAGCAACCCTTAGGAAATACTCCAGCACCAAAAGGTCAACATGGGTTTTCTTTGGAGGGTTTGTCCTTGGTACTTCTGCATCATTATTAACATATTACGCAGCCAATCAGATTGAGGTCTCAACACAATGATAAAAATTAGAATCAAAAATATTATAAAAAAAGTAGTGGCGATGGCATGCCCACCTGCTACAAAAGATTTAAAATTAAACACAAAGAACCGTGACGCTGCGATTAAGGCAGATTACATTCAGTATGGTCCCCTCAACGTAAGTGAGCCAGGGAACTACTGGGAAGAGATCGCAGAATACTGGAATACTACAGAAAAAGCGGCAAAAAAATCAAACTGTGGCAATTGTGTTGCTTTCGACATAAGTCCCAGAATGGACGCCTGCATGCCAGGTGTAACCTCTGATGATGAAGGTCGACTGGGTTATTGCTGGATGCATCATTTTAAATGCCACAGTGCAAGATCGTGCCGAACTTGGGCAAAGGGAGGCCCAATTCAAGAGGACAAAATTTCATATGATTGGCAAAAACGAGGTGAAAGTGAGTAAAGATCCAAACTATGCTGTGAAAATTGAACAAGCAATAGCAAAAAAATACGGCAAAGAAGCTGTGATTAATCCCAAATCTCAATGGGATGATGATAAAGAAAAAGAATACTTAGATGAACTCAAGTCAAACTATCGCTACGATAAAAATGAAGGCGAAAGGATTGAGCTAAATGGGGTTTTAATATCAAAAGAACTACTTAATAAAGAATCAGATCGTTCATGTTCAACATGTAATACTTATTCATTCAAATCTGCTGACGATGTTTATATGACAAAGTTTGACTGCTGTTTTAAGTGTTACATCCAATACGTGGAAGGTCGAGAAGACAGATGGAAATTAGGTTGGAGACCAAATAAATGAAGCTTACAAAAGAAACTTTAAAAAGAATTATTAGAGAAGAGTTGGAAAATGTAGTGTATACTTCTGATGCTGCTATGCAACTGGGCATGTTTGAAGATGCTGCGGATGATGCTATGAAAAAACTCGAGAGCATCTCAATCCCAATCGATGACTTCGAAGAACAAGCAATCGAAGCACACAAAAATCAACCAGGTGAAGATACCGTGTATTTTATATTCAACTCTCAACGAGACATGGGTCAGGTTGAGCCTGTCGCTGTAGAATTTGAAGTAACTCTCCTTAAAAATGGTGAGTCTGAAGTTAATGAGAAATAAGCGAGAAAAAACAATGAAACTTACAAAAGAAACTTTAAAACAAATCATCAAAGAAGAACTCGAGTCAATCATCGCCGAAGAGCAATCTGTTGTGAAAGTTAGAAACTTTCCTAGTAACTCTGGTGAAGCAAGATATTTTGTCAGAGTGGGTGATAAATTTTATCAAACTCAAGAGAGTGTCGCGAAAGACATTGAACAAAACGGCTATGACCCAAAGAAGCATGATTATGATATGTCAGAAGTGTCTGATGAGATGTTACACCGCATCGCACCGAAAATGAAATAATCGTAGATAGGAAGCAAGAACATGAGCAAAGAAACATTAGAAATTATTAGAGGACTTTCCCAGGCAGCAGCCAACGCTTACGATGGCGCTCACATGGATAACTATTCTCTTGACGGGCAAATTCGCAAAGTAGGACTTAAGCGAGAAGAGGGAATCCCACTTCTTGATAAGCGAGTGATTGATGGATTTAAGGTCAAGTTCTACGGAGACTCTATGATTATCAACTATCAATCAGATGTTAGAATGAAAGAGCTCAAAGACAATGGATTTGAAAACGACATCGTTCGCACAATCAATGAAGTAAAGAAGTTTTTGCAGAAAGAATATAAGACTATTACTGGTAATTCTGTCTCTCTGACGGCTAAGGGTGACCCTCAAATTATAGTCCAGTCAACTTCAAATGTACGAACTTTTGTCCAAGCATACCAACACTATAAAATTGGTGGGTTGCAAATGGACCAGATTAACGCACCCTCTGGAGATGTGACCAGAGATATCACTAAAAAGTTTCTCCAAGCCGCGAAAGCAAAGCGACCGAGTAACGAGACTATTAAACCAGGAGATAATCAAAAATGAATAACTTAGATGAAAAATGTTGTGGCAATTGCTGCCCATGCTGTACATGTGAATGTTGCGGAGAATAAACAAATGAAACTTACAAAACAAAATTTAAAGCAAATCATTAAAGAAGAGCTTGAAGCAGTTATGAACGAACAAGAAAGCGCTGATGTCTTAAGCGAGAATATGACCGATGTCGAAATGGGTAAAGCTCTCTTTAGATTAATCAGGGGCTCAGACAACTATGATCAAATCAAGGGAAACTTGGGAGATCTAGTGAAAGAACTTGTGGTTCAGAAGCCAAACCTAGACTCATTTAGAGAAACCATTGAGAGACTGTTTAACACTGTAAACCTAGAGTTTAAGTCGAAAGTAGCAGAACCGGTAGAGCAAGCAAAACAATCTGCCGCCAATATTCAAGAGTTCAATAAGTGGAAAAGACAAAATCGAGATCTATTTGAAGCCTATGCAGCATTGAACCAAGTTAGTGCTGGAAACCGTGTAGCATTGGCAATGAAAGCTTTAATCAATTCAACAATCAGTAAGCAGAAAGACAGTAAAATAGCTGGGAAGATGTCATCTGATTGGCAACATCATGCTCGAGGAAAACTCCTGCAGTTCATGAGCAACTTCGCTGATCCGACAGCTTCAGCGCCTGCTCCCGGTAGTGAATTTGACGACATCTAAGCAAGTCTAGTTCGACTAAGCTATAAGGATTGAAACAGTGAATCTCACTAAGAATGAAATTGTCAAAGAACTTGTAAGGTGCGGAAAAGATCCTCAATATTTTATCGATAACTATTGCAAGATCTCGCACCCAATGCATGGTCAAATACCCTTCAAGACCTACGACTATCAGAAAGAGATGCTCAAGTCCTTTAATGATTATCGGTTCAACGTTATATTAAAAGCAAGGCAGCTCGGGATCTCAACAATCTCTGCTGCCTACGTTGCTTGGTTCATGTTGTTTCATCGAGAGAAGAACGTACTTGTTATCGCCACTAAGCTATCAACAGCGACGAATCTTGTAAAAAAAGTCAAGATGATCTTCAAGAACCTTCCGTCGTGGATGATGATTGCAAAGATTACAACAGACAATAAGCAATCGTTCGAGCTTACAAACGGCTCTCAAGTAAAGGCTGGGACAACATCTGGGGATGCTGGTCGTTCAGAAGCTTTGTCTCTTCTGATTATTGACGAAGCTGCTTTTGTAGATGGCCTTGACGAGCTCTGGACGGGTCTCTACCCCACTCTGTCAACAGGGGGTAGGTGTATAGCCCTCTCCACTCCCAACGGTGTAGGAAACTGGTTTCACAAGGCCTATACTGAATCTGAAAATGGAATGAATGATTTTTACCCAACAAAGCTTATGTGGGACGTTCATCCTGAGCGTAATGAGGAGTGGTACACAAAAGAGACTCGAAATATGTCTAAGAGACAAATTGCACAAGAGCTTGAGTGTTCTTTCAATGCTTCCGGTGAAACAGTCATCAACCCAGAAGATTTGACAAGGATGCACGAGTTTATTCGAGAACCAGAATACAAAACCGGGTATGATAGGAACTATTGGATTTGGGAGAGATACGAAGAGGGTGTTCCATACATCCTTGTAGCAGATGTTGCAAGAGGCGACGGAAGTGACTTCTCGTGTTTTCACATCTTAAGAATAGACAGCATGACAGTTGTAGCAGAATATCAAGGTAAGCCAGACTTAGATATGTATTCAAACATTCTCTATTCTGCTGGGACAGAATACGGAACTTGCCTTCTTGTTGTGGAGAACAATGGGATTGGGATAGCTGTTTTGGAAAAATTAAAAGAGTTGGATTACAAAAAGATTTACTACTCTATCAAATCAACTCATGAGTATGTTGAGTCTTATTTGGCCGAAAATGACGATAGAGCAGTTCTTGGCTTCACAACTTCAACCAAGACAAGACCTTTAATCGTTGCTAAATTGGAGGAGTACGTTAGAAACAAACTAATTAATATACACTCCAATCGTGTTTTTCACGAATTAAAAACTTTTATTTGGCACAACGGCAAGCCTCAAGCAATGCGCTCTTACAATGATGATTTGGTTATGTCCCTAGCAATTGCATGTTGGGTTCGCGACACAGCCCTCTCGGAAAATGAAAGAGACATGGCTTATAAAAAGGCAATGCTTGGTGGTTTGATGAAATCGACAACAACGATGAATACTCAAATCAAAGGTCAAAAGATTTATAAAGAAACGTTCGCGCAGAAATACGAGGAGGAGATAAAGAAAACAAAAGAATTTTTCTGGATTTACAAAGGATAAAACATGGCTCGTAACAATAGAAACCCGAATAACAATCAAAATGATTTATTTAAAGCTTTAACAAGAATGTTCTCGGGACCTATAACCCAGCGAAGAACACAATCAGGTCGTCAACTAAGAAGAAGACATCTTGATATTTACGCAAAACGATTTAAATCAGCATCAGGACAACAGTTCAAAAAGTCCGAATACAACCCAATGAACATTGTAGCCCTCAATATGATCTCAAATAGAAATCGTTCTGAGAGGTATGTTGACTTTGACCAAATGGAATTTACACCGGAGATTGCATCCTCTCTCGACATCTACGCAGACGAGATGACAACACACTCAGCATTGACGCCAATGCTTCACATCAAGTGTCCCAACGATGAGATCAAGTATCTCTTACACTCACTTTACTACAACATCATGAATATTGAACACAATATGTTTGGTTGGGCACGAACAATGTGCAAGTATGGAGACATGTTTTTGTATCTCGATCTTGATGAAGAAAAAGGTCTGCAGAACTGTATCGGCTTACCGCCACAAGAAGTTGAGAGACTTGAGGGAGAAGATCCTACAAACCCAAATTATGTTCAGTTTCAATGGAACAATGCAGGTCTAACATTGGAGAATTGGCAGATAGCACACTTTAGAGTTCTAGGCAATGACAAGCATGCTCCATACGGAACATCTGTTTTAGAGCCCTCTAGACGTATATGGAGACAGCTTACACTACTTGAAGACGCCATGATGGCATATCGCATCACACGTTCACCAGAACGTCGTGTATTTAAGATTGATGTCGGCGGTGTCGCACCTCAAGATGTTGAACAATACATGCAAAAGGTTATGACACAAATGAAGCGTCATCAAGTCGTTGATGCAGCAACAGGTCGAGTAGACTTGCGCTACAACCCTCTTTCAATTGAAGAAGATTATTTCATCCCTATCCGTGGTGGACAGTCTTCCACAAACATTGAGAACTTACCCGGTGGTCAGTTCACGGCACAAATTGAAGATGTAAAATATCTTCGTGATAAATTGTTTTCAGCGTTAAAAGTTCCACAATCATACCTATCAATGGGCGAGGGTGCAACTGAGGATAAAACAACACTTGCACAAAAGGACATTAGGTTTGCAAGAACAATCCAAAGACTACAGAGAGTTATCTTATCAGAATTGGAAAAGATCGGTATCATCCATCTCTATACTCTTGGTTATCGTGGGGATGACCTGCTTACTTTTAAGCTGTCTCTAAATAATCCATCTAAGATTGCAGAGATGCAAGAACTGGAGCATTGGAAAACTAAGTTTGATATCGCCGGTGCTGCGACCGAGGGATTCTTCTCACGCAGATGGATATCGGAAAATCTTCTTGGACTATCTCAAGACGAATATCTCAGAATGCAGAGAGAGATGTACACGGACAAGAAATTCATGGCTGGTCTCGAAGGCGCAGGCTCTGCTGATGCAGCCGGTGGTGAAGCTGGTGGTGGTGGATTAGATCTTGGCGGTGACCTCGGTGGAGATGCTGGAGGTGGCGACTTAGATCTTGGTGGAGATCTTGGTGGAGATACAGGCGGCGGTGCTGATGCGAAACCTGCTGAAACTGGAGATGAGCCTGATTTGTTGGCTGAGCCTCCAGCGAAGAGAGATGATACTAAGCGTGGGCCATACAATAGTCACAAAATTAGCTATAGAAAAGGTGGTTTTTCCAAACAAATGAAAAACCAAGCCTTTGGTGGCGAGGTTCGAGGATCAACAGCGAGAACAACATTTCCGGGCAAAGTTGGCTTTGGAGGACTGGACTCTTTGGCTCGTGGAGTTTATGAGGGTGATACGAAAGAAGAGGAGAAACTATTTAACATTGACGCAGAGATTAAAACTCTACTCGAATCATTAAACAAAAAGGAAGATACAGATGAAACACAATAAGAAAAGAAATACCGCTTTTCTTTACGAATGTCTGATTCGTGAATTGACAAAAGCAATATTAAAAGAAGACAAGCAAAAACAAACAAAAATCAAGGATCTTTTGCGTGAATTCTTCACAAAAGGAAAGGTTCTTGCCAAAGAGCTTGATCTATACAAATCTCTCCTTGAAAGCAAAGAGCTCAATCAAGACTTTTCTCGTCGACTGATGGTCGAGACAAAGAAAGACTTTGACACTCTTGACCGCAAAAACATATTTAATGAACAGACTAATCTGATTAACAAGATTAACAAGGCTCTTGGCAACAAAGCGTTCTCAAACTTTGTGCCAAACTATAAAGATCTTGCAACAATCGGTTTGTATTTCCAAAACTCGAATCTTGGAGCAAAGAAGAGAATTATGCTCGAGGATAAAGTGGTAGGATATCTTACCAGATTAGACGAGAACCAAACAGAAATGAAACCAGTTGATCAACTTGAATTTAAAATGTTCGTCAAGAGATTTAACCAAACATATGAACACTCATTGTTGCGAGAGCAAAAAGATTTATTAAGCAATTTTATTGTGTCATTCTCAGATAATGGTCTTGGATTAAAATCATTTATGAACGATGAAATTGGAAGACTAAAAGAAGCAGTCAGTTCTCACATTGATGGGAGCAACACCTCGCTAAACGAAAACTTTAAGAAAGTTAAGGCCAAACTTGATAGTTACTCTAAGAGACCAATTGATTCAAAAATGGTTGAAGAAGTCTTTTACATCCAAGATCTTTTGGCGGAGGTAAATCGCAATGCCAATTAATATTAACATTACCGATCTAGAAACCGATCAAGAGACCGTACAGGAACCAGAGGGTGTAAAGATTGAGGTCGTCGAGAAAGACAAGATTGAAGCAAAGCTTAAGCTTAGGTCTTCAATTAATGGAGATCTGATGATCATGGATCATAAAGATATTGACATAGTAATAAAGCAGGGTGACAAAAAAATTGTTGCATTTGCAAAAGAGACGCTTTCTGATCTAGTATACGGTGCGGAATCCAGATTGCTAGAATATCTTAGGCGTAGTGGTCTTTTGGAAATTGATTCAATTCAAGGTGGCAATATTTATGGATCACTCGAAGGCAAGTTGCAAGAGGGAAATAAGGTTGTTGAAATAACTCTGATGAAAATATCAGAATGGATGGAAACCGAGCAACCAATGATCTCCGGCAGAACTGGTTACGATCACATGGAAGACGAACATCTTTTGTCGCCTGATGGAGAATATTCCACAGAGCTTGGTGAAGTTCCGCAAGAGGCAGAAAAGGGATCAATTAACCAAAGCACTCTGTTTGCACCATACTTGTATGGTCGCTATAGTTATTGATGGAGAGTTCTTGACTACACTACATTTTATATTAATTTGTTATGGCATGACTTTCATTATTGTTTATGGAAAAATATTTGAAGATATTCGACCACCAAAGGACTATACAAAAAAATGGAACACTCTCTGGAATTGCCCATTGTGTGTTGGGTTTTGGGTTGGTGTTCTTGTTTCATGTCTTTCGCCTTATACTGAACTATTTAGTTTCGAGCGTTCATTTGTGAATGCGTTCTTGCTTGGCTGTTTGTCTGCGGGAACATCTTATTTAATTTCGGTCTTAGTCGATGATTTCGGCTTAAGACTATCATCAAGATCAGGGGGTGAGCATGTTGGTGATTAAGCGTTGGGTTCTACAACCCGTCCGTCGCTGTTGCAGCGGATCCTGAAGCGGGCCGGTAGCGCCGGCCAAGGGTGGGGAAACCCACCCACCTTTTTTATTTTGGAGAAGAAGATGAATAAACAATTATTGAGAGAATTCCACGCACTATGCCCCGATGGTATGTGCCAAGATCTTTTGACAGAAAGAGAGAAGCGCGAAATCAAAGAAGAGGGCGCAGTCTATTTAACCGGCAGAATTCAAACAGCCGATAAGAAAAACGGTAATGGCCGCAGATATCCAGAAAAAGTTCTAAAAAGAGAAATGGACAATTACATGAATGTTGTCAGGGACAATCGTGCAACTGGTGAGCTAGATCATCCAGATGATTCAGTTATTAATCTCAAGAATGTCTCGCACATGGTCACTGATTGTTGGTGGGAAGGTAAGGATGTGATGGGAAAAATCAAAGTTCTTGATACCCCATCTGGTCGTATTTTAAAAGATCTAATCAATGCTGGTGTGAAGCTTGGTATCTCTTCTCGTGGCCTAGGGTCAGTTAAGGAACAGATGGGTGAAACAATTGTTGAAGACGATTTTCAACTTATTTGCTTTGATATTGTGTCAGAACCATCAACTCCCGATGCTTATGTGTACCCAGGTCAGGGTAGCAAAAAACCAATTACGTTCTCTACAAAGTTGCGAGAACAAAATGAAAATAACATTCACAATCTATTTAAGAAGATTCTTGGAGACTAAATGAATAAAGAACAATTAAAGAAAACCTTGAGACCACTTATTAAAGAATGCATCAAGGAAGTAATTTTCGAAGATGGAGTCCTTTCCGGAATCATTTCAGAAGTTGTTAAAGGAACCGGCAGTCAACGTATTGTTGAGTCACCAAGACAACCGACATATCAAAAACCACAAATAGATCATGAAGCTCAGCAGCGACAACTAAAGGATCGTAGACGTAAGATGCTCGACTCTATTGGTCGAGACTCTTACAATGGAGTCGACTTATTTGAAGGCACTACTCCGCTTTCAAGCCAGCAAGCCGGTAAATCACAGTCAGCTCATAGCTCAAAAGCTCTTGAGGGCGTTGCACCCAATGACCCCGGCGTTGACTTGTCAGCTTTTGGAGCAAATGCTTCTTTGTGGTCACATTTAGCAAAGGGAAAATAATGGCTACCAACTACAAAATGAAGCCTCGCAAAGGCGAGAATATGGAAAAATTTATCAAGAGATTTACAAAAAAATGTAAAAAACTTGGAATCATTCAGGAGATGAGAGACAAGCGACATTTCACTTCTGATTCAGAGAAGAAGCGTCTTGCACGTAAAAAGTGGCGAGCACGCCTTAAGAAGAAGAAGCAATAACTATTTATTGTAAAGAGAGGGGAGAATTATGAGTTCAAATTTTTATACTGCGGGACTAAATCACGTTGGATCTTACCAAGTAAGTGGAAAACCTTACCTAAGCGGTTCTAACATGCCGGGTGATCAAACAACATCATTGAATTTTCAATTTCCATCCGTTTCTAAATCAATAACGGTTAAATCAAACTATGCGCACGCTATTCGTGTTCATTTTGCACCACTTCAAGCAGGTGTATCGCCATTCGTAAAGGGCGCCAGTAACCAAAACAATTTTGTTACAATTGCATCGAGTGGCTCACAAACATTTGACGTGAAGTGTAAAGAGATTTTTATCTCAAGCACAAACAATGCTACAGCGACACAGTCAGCACCCGATGTTCAAATATACGCAGAACTTACTACAATTCCAACAGAGAGAATGTTTAGTCTAGATAACGTAGAAGGGGTGGCGACCTAATGAGTTTTAATTATACAACAGGCCTCAACAACATGGGGTCCTTTCAAGTATCTGGTCGACCTTGGTTGAAGAATCATTCTTTTACTGGTGTCGAAAGCAAGTTTTATGAATTTCCAAATGTTACAGACTACATAAAAGTAGCGAACGGTGGAGCAAATAATTTAGACATTGTGTTTTGTGAGCCAAGACGCTCGGCGAACATGCCGGATAATAACGAACACCTGTCTACATCAATAACCGCCACTCAAGAAGTAACTTTATCAATGTGGGTTAAGTTTGATGTTCTCACAGCAGGATCGCTCAACGACAAAAGAATAGCTACACTCATTGGGACAGACATAGATATTAGGGTCCAAACCAGAAACAAAGATGATGTTAGAGTATTTATAAACAATGATGGCTCTATCTCCACACCAACCACATCAACAAGCCCTCTTGTTATAGATCAGTGGTTTAATTTTGTATTTGTTGTTAAAAGTGGCGATACAAAAGTATACTTAAATGGCGCACTGTTAACAGAAACAGTAAGTACGCAAGCAATTACTTCTAATTTTAACACTCTGACCCTAGGTTCAACAACTTCAAACCACGACGGATCATATTCAAACATATATTTATTTAATCGTGCATTAACAGAAACAGAAATTGCTAAAGTATACAATGGGTCTTATAAGACATCGCCCAGCAGTGCAGATGCGATTGATGGACTTGTATCATGGTGGGCTTTCGAAGATAATCATTATAAAACGTTCTTTACAACTCCGGACACTACGACAACAATATTTGATAGAATATCCTCCAACAATCTCGCAATTAATACTGGAACTTTGACTTTTGAAGATGGTTATCAATTAGATAACGCACTGGATCGTCACAAAATAACTCTCGGAGCACAAGAGGAGATACGATTGAACTGCAAATCAAAACAAGTGTTTTTGAGATCTACGGGCAATGTTGACGTAAATGTTTCTGCCGGACTCACAGGTATTCCTGCATCTAGAATGTATCAATTAACCGGACCGGGAATCGATGAGTAATGGCAAAAGAATTTGGATGGGCATATGTTGTAGGATCCCAAGCGTCAGGTCCTAAGGGCTCAATTCAGATAGCAGGACCTGCTGATGGATTGGATCACGATCCCAACTTGGTATGGGACGATGCCGCCAATGCACTAATGATTGATGGAAACATCATCGCTCATAACTTTGAGATCCAAAACCAAACTCAAACAGTCTATCATTTCAGTACCACAGGCTCCTCAGTATTCGGAGACTCAGAAGATGACTTCCATCGATTTACTGGTTCCATAGGTGTTGCCGGAGATATAACCGCTATCAATCATTATGGCTGGGGTGGCGACCTAGACGGTGTTCCTGTGAACTACTATAATAACCCTGGGGAATATAGGCTAGTTACTTCGGCAGATTCACGAACAATCCAAGGTGAAGATTCTTTGACCTTTGATGGAACGTTACTCAATGTCCTTGGAGACATTAATGCGATTGAGATTGATGCGTCACAGTTTAGCGGATCAATCGCTCTATTTGATGAATTAGAATCTGATGTTGTTATCACCACTGAACTTACAGCATCGGCCATATCTTCTTCAACAGCAGTCATTCCTAATTCTACTTTTGGAGATATCATTCTCACTGGTCGGATTGTGGATGCCAATGGTAACGTTATCTTGGGAACACCAACTGCACAATCGGAAGTAAATATATCCAACACTAACCCACAGACGACAATATCATCTGCCAATTTCAACACCGTTAATGCATCGAATGCCGTTGGTATGGATTTCGCTGTGGTGAATCAAGGAATTTCACTTGCAACAAATGCTTTTGTGGCAAAGGTTGGTGGTGTTGGCGTCGGTACAAATCAACCATCAAAAAAGATGGAAGTGTTCGACCAGACAGGCGCACAACTGAGATTGTCTTCTTTAGGTGCCAACCAGTTATCAAGTGGTGGTGGATTTTTATTTAATCCCTTGAAGCACCATACGGACTTAGAAACGAACACAGAAGGAATGTTTTCCATCAGTCCAACCGGTCAGCGCGTGGGTATTAACAACGTCTCACCACAACATGCACTTGATGTATCGGGCAACGCTCGGATCACAGGCAATCTTATTGTATCGGGAACTTTAACAGCGAGGGTTACAGATTTCGCAGTATCAGCGGATACGCTAACATTCGGAGACGAATCCAGCGATACTATTGTGATTAATGCTAATACAATGACAGCACCAAATGGGTTAGTCATCGACAATGACCTCTATATAAGTGGTGGAACGATTGGTGTCGGTGATTATTCTGGTGGGAGTAAATTTGAGGTCGAGGCACCAGCCAATCAACTTAAGGTGGGAACCTCAACCGAAAAGCTATCTGTGAACGTCCACAATGGCTCCACAACCATTTCAACAGACACTCCAACTATTGACATAGCCAATTCAACAAAAGTTCTTGGAGAGCTTGTGGTGGGATCTAATGGCGATACAATATTGAACAATAGTGGCGAGATCTCTTCATCTGTCTCCATGTCTTCACATGTTGGATATTTCACCAACATTACGTCAAGCAATATTACAAATGGCGATACAATAATATCTAGCGGAAGTATATCAACCACTACCATAGATGCAGCAACCTTAAATGCTAATGCTATTGATGCGACTACCATTGCCGGTCGTCTCTCAACTGGGAACCAAACCAATATTTATGCACTGGGCACTTTGTCCTATCTCAACGTTGCAAACGCAACTAAACTACAGGGGTCTTTGGCTGTTGGAACAAACAGTGCCTCTAGGAAAGTCGAGATAAAAGACACCAATGCCCAGCTGAGATTGACTAATACAGATGCTGTATTTGGAATAACCGAACATCAGTATGTAGACTTGAAAGCAACTGATGTCGGAGACCTTGACATCTCGCCAAAATCAGGCAAAGCGATCATACCTCAACTCAAATTAACAAATGTACCTCAAGGCTCTTCCTTCAATCATTTATCGCTAGATCAAGATGGAAACGTTGTGTTGTCACCAAACCTACAACATGGTATAGAAGTTAGAAATAGAACAGTTATAGGTGCAAACTACGATGTCCTCACAAACGATTACTTTATAGCAATTCAAGCTCAGGAAGATACCACCATCACACTTCCAAATGCAAGCGAAATGATTAGTGGGCAAATTATTGTATTGACAGATGAAACAGCGAAAGCTCAAGAGTTTGTGATTAAAGTAAAAGCAAGAGATGGCCAATCTATTGATGGCAGAAACGAAATAACCATGGTTTCACCTAGATCATCCGTAAGTGTATATACTGACGGAGAGTCAAACTTCTTTATCTTCTAATTGCTATAGTTTCGAGAATACCGAAATAGTAGAGAAAATTATTTTTTTTTCATATTTAAAAACTCTAATTAAAGACTAGTGATATTTTATTTTCCTTTAAAGTTTTTTGAGTGTAGTTATGTGTAGCTTTTGGTCCCTTTTTGTGGAGGTGATCGCAAGCTTTTCGTGGTATCCTTGTGTGGTACCAAGAATAACATTATTTTACTATTATGGAGGAATAAATAATGGCTAAAAATTTTCATACTGGAGTTGAAATTTACGACGGACAAGTTGTTGTAGATTATACACTCATGCCATCTGAATCATTGCAATTCATGGATGGCGTAATTCGTAAACTCGAATACATTACTGATGACGTAGCAATGCCTTTGGCTGGCTGGTCATGTGAAACTGGTCTTTTGGCTGGTGAAGAAGCAAAGTTGGCTCGAATGGGTCACGTTCAAGCGCACGTTGACTTTACAGCTAATGGTTTTCAAGCCGCTGAGCAAGGTCGTATTGGCTTAGCTAATCAAGCTGCTGCTGACAAAGCTGAACTTGCAGGCTCTATTGCTGCTGAGCAAGCTCGTGCCGAAGGTGTTGAAGCAGGTCTTCAATCTTCAATTGACACCAATGCTGCTGGAATCCTTTCTGTTGAGCAAGTTCACGATACATTCGTAGCTACTGTTAACACTAAGAATGCTCAATTGGATGCTAAAGATGCTGAACTTGAAGGTTCTATTGCTACTGAGAAAGCACGCGCTGAAGGTGTAGAGGCTGGTCTTCAATCCTCAGTTGATACCAACGCTGCTGCAATCTTGACCGAAAAAGGTCGTGCAGAAGCTGCTGAACAAGCAAACGCTGCTGCAATCAACACTGAAAAGCTTCGTGCTGAAGGTGAAGAAGGTCGCATCGAAGGTCTTTTGACTTCTGAAGTTTCTCGCGCTACTGCTGCAGAAGCTACTCTTCAAGGAAACGTTGACGCTGTTGCTGGTGACTTGGCTTCTGAAGTAACTCGTGCTACTGGTGCTGAAGCAGGATTGCAAGCTGCAATCAACGCTGAAGCTTCTCGTGCTCAAGGTGAAGAAACTTTGATCCGTGGCGAATTCGCTGCTGCAGATGCTACCCTTAAGGGCGAAATGCAAGCTGAAATCGATGCTGATGTTCTTGTAGAAAAGACTCGTGCCGAAGGTGCTGAGGCTGGATTGCAAGCTGCTATCAATGCTGAAGCTTCTACTGCTCGTGCAGCAGAACAAGCAAACGCTGCTGCTATCACTGCAGAAAACGTTCGCGCTGAAGCTGCAGAAGGTTCTTTGGCTGATGCATTGCAAGCTGAAGAAGATGCTCGCGTTGCTGCTGATAGTGGTCTTTCTGCTGAAATTGCAACTGAGAAAGGTCGTATTGATGCTATCTTGGCTGCTTCTACTGCTGATGCTGACTCATTCAAAGAAATCGTTGACTTGATCAACTCTGTTGATACTGAAAACGATCAAGCTTTTGCTTCTCACGTTTTGGACTTCAACGCTGCTAAGGCTGCTTTGGAACAAGCTGATGCTGATGAGCAAGCTGCTCGTATTGCTGCTGTTTCTGGTGTTCAATCTTCTTTGGATGCATACGTATCTTCTAACGACGCTGCTCTTGCTGCTGAAGAAGCTCGCGCTCTTGCTGCTGAAGCAGGTCTTCAATCTGGTTTGGATGCTGAAATTGCTTCTACCAACACTCGTTTTGGTTCTGCAACTTCTGATCGTGCTGCGATCCGTTCTGAGTTCGCTGCTGCTGACACTGCATTGGAAACTGCTTTCACTGCTGAAGTAGATGCTCTTAAAGCTCAAGATGGTGTTCACACTTCTGATATCTCTGCTAATGCTGCTGCTATTTCTGCAGAAGCTTCTCGTGCTTCTACTGCTGAAGCTGGATTGGCTGCTGATATTCTTACTGAAAAGAACCGTGCTGAAGCACAAGAAGCTGCTATTCGCGGTGAATTTGCTGCTGCTGACGTAGTTCTTAAAGGTCAGATGGAAGTTTATACTGATGGCGCTGTAGACGGTGAGAAAATCCGTGCTGAAGCTGCTGAACTTGCATTGTCTAACGCAATCGATGCTGAAGAAGCTGC
>Ga0098043_1000017_pt1 | contig 48242 bp, 79 predicted proteins | sample 9B_taG_FD_92581 | JGI IMG/M metagenome (GOLD analysis project Ga0098043, IMG submission 92581) | Marine viral communities from the Subarctic Pacific Ocean - 9B_ETSP_OMZ_AT15188_CsCl metaG | ecosystem: Environmental > Aquatic > Marine > Oceanic | place: Subarctic Pacific Ocean | collected 2015-01-10 | reverse complement strand
TTCAAAATTGTAGATGGGAAAAAGGTTCATCAGAATAGGTGTTTATGCTGTAACAAAACTCATGCTGAATTAAAAAAAGACTTCAAGAGATTCACACAAATCAGACGAGAACTAGACCATTCTTCAAAAACACGAACAATGATACTTCATGGGTTCAAAGACCATATTGGCACTGAAAACCAAGGAAGCCATTATTGGTACACTTGGCATGGCGACCCATGTAGATGCTGTGGTGGTGCGCCTCAAACTATAGGCGAATTGTTCTTGGCTGTATATTCTGAAGGTCAATGGTACTGCAATAAATGTTATGCTGAAAATCCGAAAGATAATTCTGGAAAATGGATTTTTGCACCAATCGGGCAACGCAAATATTTGCCAGATGATGAAGAAGAACAAACCGCCAACTCCGTGGTAAGATAAGGCGGTTAGAATCGGGGAGGCTTTGCGGCTTCTCCGATTTCTTTATGTTCTGAACAATACCAAGTTTTACCATTATCAAACGAATAACAAGCAAGGGTAGAACCGCAAACCTTACACTGATGGTTTTGATGAACTCGCGTTGTTGGTTTTTCCCACCTCTCCAATTTTCGTTTTCTCGTTTTCCACCGCCCCATATTCTGATTCCATCAACTCTTTGATAGCCGCAATTCTTAACTTAAAATTAAAAACCAAGGACTGCCATTCTTTAGGTGTGCGTTCCATTTTCTTTGACTCTGGTAAAGGCTGTCGCCCCCATAAAAGCCGCCACGATGCCCATGTTTGCTACGACATAGGTTGATAGCAATGATGTAACTAAAGGCACTCTCTGGTCTCCTATCAGGGGAGAAACCACCAATAAAATACAGACTGCACTTGATATGACGCTGACCCAACAGATCAACCGTTGCTGGTCTTGCATCTTGTCTGCGTTCTCTAATTTTATCATTCGCTCCTCTCTGGCGATTTCATCATCAGTCACAATGCCGTCACCATCAAGATCATGTTGTTCATAGCGGGAGCCACGCTGTAATTTTTTCTGTGTCATTTTAAAATCACCATAAATAATCCAACAAAAAGACCGATTGCCGCAATAATTACAAATGCAACGATTGCACACTGTTTCATATTTTCTTCAAACTCTCTAGCCTCTTTTATTATTCGTCTACGTTCTGCGGCGGCGGCTTCTTTAGCCTCTTGAATTCTCTTTGCTCTTTCTGCCACAATGCCACTCCATGTTCCATGACCAAATCGTAAATCAACCAGCGTTGCGACCTCTTGCAATTTCTCTTGAGCAAGGCGCGCATCAATTACCTCTTTTGCAACTGTATCAACCCCAAACTGGTCACCAAGTCCTGACCCACTTGATTTTTTATTTCTAGCTTGTTGTGTTTGTTTTTCGCCAGCAAACAGATCGTCAATCGAACTCGCAATGTCACGAATATCGTTTGCTGTTGATATATTTGATTTTATGAACTCGACACTTTTTTGAACAAGCGCAATTCCAGTTAGCACTTCAGCAACAACCATCAGATTACCTTTTTATTGGTAGCCCCGATGGACTGTAACTTGTCTTTTGACTAACAGATTATATCAAGAAATTTCTGTGATGACCACAGGAGGGTCATAGGTTTCAAGAATCTTTTTCTTAATTTTATAGACAGGCGTTCTCGTTACTTTGCTTTTAACATCTTCTAAAATTTCCCTACCGTTCAATGAATACATAAAATCACCAACGTAATGACCAATCTTTACACCATTGACCATTAACGGAAATCGTGGCTGTAATCTGAGATTATCAATTTTACCTTGCGATTCGAGCAACGCTAATATCTTATAACGCTCTGCTTCTTTTTTAGAATGAAAGGTAATACCATCAACGACTGTTTTTATCGCTCGATATTTGTTTTTGGAAATCGTTTGCCGTGACCGCACCATTTGTTTCTCTTTCAATATGATGAATATGTAATGGCCTTGGAAATCTATCGCCAGACAACCACTTCATAACCCCGCCATAAGAGCAACCAATCTGGTTTGCAAAATCTTTTGCCTTTATATTTTGCTTCAATAAATAATCTTTCAATAACATTTTTTTAAGTTATCAGCATTTTATTTTTGTGTCTAATCCCAAATTGGGGTTTACTTTATAGGTTATTTAATTACTATAACGATTATTAGATAACTTTAGAGGCGACCATGAACCATTTTGAAAACCATGATGTTATGCACTTATCTGCAAGCACCATTAATCTGTTCATAGAACAACCCGCCAGATGCTTAATGAAGATTGCTGGGAAATTAGATGGCGGTGTTGGCGCATCTGCATGGCGCGGAACAGCGGTTGATAAAACCATAACCAGATGGATGCAAAACCCTGACCTTAAACTTGACGATTTAACATCAGAAGCGCAACGCTTATTTGACCTCGAATCAAAACAATCAAAAAATGAACAGCCAGAAGCCAAGCTAAAAAAAGAACGAGGCGACCTTGAGGCGTTCATAAAATCTGCAAAAGAATATTATACCGAATTATCAGAGCCATACGAATCCGCACAAGGCAAAGTAACGGTTATGTTGCCAGACATACCTGTACCAATAATTGGTTATTACGATTTAAGATTGGGTGAAAAGGTTCGTGATATGAAAACAGGCAATGCTGTTAGCAAATTATCATTCGCTCACGCAAGACAAGGATCAATTTACGGACACGCATTAAAAAGAGTGCCAGTAATTGATTACATATCTAAAAAAGGCGTTACCAGTTTTGAAATACAAAATGTCAATTATCACATACATCAATTCACCATTGCGGCTAAAGCCTTAGAAAGAATTTTATCTTACAGCAACGATATCATTGAATGTTGTCAGCTTGTATATCCCGATCTTGACCATTGGAAATGGTCAGATAACGAGCGAGAAATCGCAAAAACCCTTTGGAGCATGGAGGCGACCAATGACTAAACAATTAATTTATAAACAAATTTGGGAAACATTCTCTAATATAGAATTTGATCCAAATGATGTTTCTTTCAATGAAGCCAAAAATAGGCAAACTGGAGAAGTAACAAAATTATTCTATCTGAAATGGTCTGTAGCCTTGAGAATTTTGGCAGAGCATTACCCTGATTACGAGATTGAATTTGAGCGATTCGATCGTGGTGGGAAAGTCTACGATGTTATGTATTACCCTAATGAATGTTGTAGCGTTCATTGCACAATAACAATAAATGGCGTTAGCAGAAATATGTGGCTTGCGGTAACGAATTACAAACATGATGCAGTAACCAATCCCGATGCCAGAGATATCAGTGATTCTAAAATGCGGTGTATGGTTAAATGCCTTTCACTTTTTGGTTTAGGCAAGCAGATGTACGAAGGTTCTTATAAAGAGCCAGAAATAACGACAAGGGAAATCACAAATGAAAACCAAGCAAGTCAATAAACTTTGGAAGGGGCGATTTGTTTCGGTGCGTGATTATGAAGTGCAAGCCGCAATTAAGAAAGGCGGTTTGCGTTTATTTCATAAAGAACAAATCATGGAGCTTTCAGTTGATGAATTGAAAGCATTAAAACCCACTGGTCAAAATCACCAATCTAAGTTTGGGGGTTCATATCAGCTTGTAGATATTACATGGAAGCCCCTGACCCACGATCCACGACAGGAGAATCTCATATGAGTAACAAATACGAAAATTCTGGCAATCTTTTTTCTGCCGCCAATACCGAAGTGGTAAGAAAAGGAGATGTTGACATTGAAGGTTTCAAAAACGAAATGTTGATTACCAAAACTCAATCTAAAGACAAAGATGGTAATTCAATAGAAATATTTGAGGGGTGGGTTAAAGCTGGCGGTCTTTATGTAAATAAAGAAATCACAGAAAAGCATGGCTATAATCTTTCTGGCGAAATCATGGTTGGTTTAGAAAGGCTGATGATGTGGTGTTACAAGAGGCTGGACAAAAACAATAATCCATATACCAGAGTCAGTGTTGCCCCAGCCAAGCCAAAAGAAGATAAGCCCGAAACGAAGCAGATAGAAAAGAAGGTTGATGACCTAGATGATGATATTCCGTTTTAATTATGAAAAACACAAAAAAACTCGGACGCATGAGGTTAAAATCTCGCATTAAGCCAAAGCGTTACGTAAATAAAAAACACATGGATTATATACACACGTTTCCATGCTGTTTACAGGCCTCTGGAGACTGTCTTGGGTCGGTGCAAGCGCATCACCTTATGAAACCTTGGGACGGTGTAAGAGGGATGGGGCTAAAGGCAACAGACCGCAACCTCATTCCGTTATGTCAGCGACACCACATAATGCTTCATAAGCGAGGCAATGAATTTGCTTTTTTTGAAGAAACAATGGGATTTGCAGATTACGGAAAGGTAACCGCCCAAAGATATTGGAAACAAAGCCCTCATAATGACGATGAGGAGGAATGAATGATCACAGATAATGATGTTGAAAAAGCGATTGATTTTCTAAGAGACAGTGCCAGAGATGCCGCGCAGTCAAAAGCCAATAGAATTTATTTAGACGAATTTAGAAAATCACTGAAGTCTATGATAATGAAGGAGCACGCTGGCCTATCTATAGGCGCACAAGAACGTGAGGCTTATTCTGATCCGCGATATCTTGAACATCTTGAGGCAATAAAAATTGCCGTTGAACGAGACGAACACAATAGATTTTTAAGGGTCGCGGCAGAGGCCAAAATTGAGGCTTGGCGCAGTTTTTCTGCGAACCATAGAGCGATTAAAATTTAACGGAGGTAAAAATTATGTACGCAAAGCGATTGATCACCAAAACAGCCGCCTCAGAGTATCTAGGCATGGGAACATCTTTATTTACAAAACTTGTATCTCAAAATAAATTGCCACAACCCATTAGAATAAGCGAAAGGCGCATTGTTTGGGATATCCAAGATTTAGATGACCACATAGAAACAATGAAAGAGGAAGCCGTACAAGAAACAAAACGATTATCTAACATGATCGAATCTGATACACTGTGATTTCCTCCCTTAACTTGGCCTCTCATCGGAGAGGTCATTTTTAGAATTATTTTTTTGCTCCATATGTTGACATTAGAAAACATTGTGTATAGTTTGTTTTCTATAGAAACTAACGGAGGCCTAAAATGACCAAATGGACAACCGAAAAACTACAAAATGCTGTTTCAAATATTGTGATGAATCCAGAGCCAGAAAACGTGCAAACACAACTCATGGGTTTATCTTGGGACGAAACCGTTACCCTCAGTAAATTTATCGGACTGGTTGAAAATATAATTTATGATCGTCAAAAAATTTATGACGAGGAAGGTATAACCTAATGATGACACCTAACGAATTTCGTAATATCCGATCTAATATGGGGCTGAGCCAGAACGATCTGGCTTTACTTCTCGGGTATGAGGATAGGTCTACGATTTCTAATTTTGAAAATGGTAGGCGAATAATAAACCCACGGATTGAAAAATTAATATTGGCAATGTCCGCTCAATTCACTCCAAAGATAAAAACCAACGGAGACCAAAATGATTAATTGGCATAATGCACCCGAATATTCACATAAAGGCTATATATACAAGCCAGAGATTGAACATGAGGATGAAGAAGGAATTCGCAAGGCAACCCACCGCTTCATAAATAGGGTTGATCCACTTGATGTAATGATATGCGGAGAACATACGCCCTATAGATGGATGACCATGGAGCAAGCCAAGACATTCATTGATAAGATGGAGAGGGCAAGACAATGAATATTTTTCGATTTCTAACAATTCTCTGGTTTGCTTCTTTCTGTCTTGGGTTTTTAACCTCTTGTAGTTACAGCCCTGTCGTTGACTTGAGGGCATCCCAAGATGAAGCGCAATTATTCCAAAGAGATTTGATGGAATGTCGTGAATTAGCAAAGCAAATTGACTATGCAATATTCCCCGCAAATCATAAGGCTGTGGCAAGGTGTTTAGCTGGCAGAGGTCATAGCGTTCTTGATGACTTTGGCTCTAACAACAACCTTTCAATACTGCATCATTTGGCAAGACAATAGAGAAAGAGGGCTTCGGCTCTCTTTTTTTATTTAACATTTTTTAACTAATATTGTTGACATATGAAAACAGAAAGAGTAGTCTAACTATATTGAAAGACCAAACCACGGAGAAAAAAATGAAATATCAAATCCTTCAAAATACCAAAGGCGATAAATTGGCTAAAGAAAATCTTGACGCCAGAATAATGGGCGATTTATGCCCAATTCACTTTCTTGCAAATTACGAAGTTGTTGCAGATATTGAGGCATCAAACCTTGATGAGGTTTTTGAGATTAGCAATATCGGACTAGAATCACAAATCACCAGACACCAAAAAATGCACAGCGTTTCTGTTGGCGATGTTATTCGCACAGATATTGGTCAATGTTTTGTTGTTAAACCTATTGGTTTTGAAAGGCTGGGGGCATAAGCCCTCAGTCTCTATTTACGGAGGCGACCATGAATATAGAAGAACTTGATTCAGAAACCCTAAAAAAGCTAGGGCTGAAAAAACCAAGAACCAAGACATTTACTGCTCAACATGAGCGTAGATATGCAATCAAGGTTCTCAATGTAATTTCTGAACTATCACAATCAGAAAGAAACAGAGTTTTAAGACGCGCCATTCAAATGAATGACGTTTAATCAGGCGACCATAAGGAGATGAAAATGGACGGCAATATCAATATTTTGAAAAATGAATGGGACTTTCCAGTTGACACCTATAATCTATGGGCGGTTTCTGAAACAGAAAACAAACCAGATGTCGAGGTTCCACCACAGATGTCTAGGGCTATCGTTAGAACGGACACCAATAAGGTCTTAGGTGTGCATGGGTCTAAATATACCGCCATAAAGCATGACGATGTGGTGAACAGTATACTGGATGCTGTCGCAGACGCAAAGGTATCTAAAGACATGGATTGTAAAATTGATGTTTTAGAAGATGGCGCAAAAATGCGAGGTAGTATCTTGTTTAATGATTTGGTCATTGAGCCAGATGTTGGCGATTATGTGAGGTTTCAGGTTCTATTTTACAATTCATACGATGGCTCTTGGTCGTTTCAGCAATCAGCCAGAGGGTTTCGTCTATGGTGTAAAAATGGTTGCGCCGATACAGATACAATAGCCGAAACAATTTCTAAACATACAAAGGGCATATCGGTAGAAGCTTCCGCATCTAAAATAACTGCTGGTGTTGATGCCTTCTTTAAGAAAAAAGAAATGTGGCAAGAGTGGATGAAAACACCTGTATCTAGACAGATGGCTGAGGATTTTTTTAAAGCCACCCTTTGCAATGTAAAGAGCAAAACATCTACAATTAGATGGAATGAGTCTCGCCTTAATACATTGATGAGGCTTTGGGATGATGATTCTAATAAATTGGGCAAAAACAAATGGGCTTTATATAACGCCATGACATATTGGGCATCACATACAGAAGATACTTTAAAGCCACATAATACATCTAAGGCAAGAGATTCAATGATAAGCGAAGTATTGGCAAAGCCAAGTTGGGAAAACACCAAGCTTATTGCGGCATGATATACTGAGGGGCATTTTGCCCCTCTTTTTTATTCACGGAGATTCAAATGTATATCGCTGTTTACTATAAAAATGAGGCGGTGTTTGTGTGTAAAACGGAACACAAAGAGGCCGCAAAAAAAGTACTAGATCACTGGCACAAAAAATCTTTAGAGATAGATAACGTCAAGATTGTTGAACTGCAATTTGACCCTTTTGCCGTTGGAACGTATCATTAATAACGGAGGTTATAATGGCTATTTACCTAATAAAACCAATTAAAATTTTCAGTATCTTAGTATTATGTTTCTTTGCTATCTTGTTTTTTGAATGGATTATAATAAACGCTGTACTTGGTTGCGTCAGTATAGATACAAGTATATGGCAAAAAGAAGGACATTGCTTCACAGTACAACAGTTGATAGGAGTATAAAATGAGCATGGCGATACCACCCAAAGCGGCAGAGCGAGAATTGGGCGTTATGTCTGCTTTTCAGCTTTCACAAGATGACTGTGACAAGATAATCAATCTACACAAAGATTCACAAAACCCTCACAAAACTGGTCGAATCCAAACAGATAATTCAAATGTTGTAGATATTAAAACACGCGATACTGATATTTGGGTGATACATGAAAACAACCAATGGGTTGATGCCTTAATCTGCACTGCCGCTATAACCGCCAATGATCAATTTCAATTGAATTTGTCAGGGCTTGTTGAACGACCACAATTATTGAAATATCATGCACCATCTAGGGGATATGATTGGCACACTGATATTGGACACGGAGACCACTCAACACGCAAGATAAGCATATCTATAATTTTAAATGATGGTTATGAGGGCGGTGATATGGGTTTTTTCTCTACTGGCGAAACCTTGATAACGCCTGATAGGGGAATGGCTGTTTGCTTCCCCGCTTTCATGCCTCATCGTGTAACACCAGTGACAAAGGGTATAAGGTGGTCATTGGTTTGCTGGGTATCTGGCGATCCCTTTCGGTAAATGCTCTTTTTCCACCATCAAGCCAGCCAAAGTAACAAGCCTATCTTTTTCACGCATACCCTTTTCCGTGATGTTTAAAGCCCCACCAGAGCGGTTTACGAAACCTTCGCTTATCAACCCACCTAAAATAAAGTCATAAGGCTCTCTGCCGCTTAAAATGGCGATAAGACCGCCAAGCCGAACATTCTGGACATTTGATAGACCTGTACGGCTTTTCTTCCCAGACATTACTTTTTGAACCCTTTTATCCCGCGTATTCCGAAGCTCGCACCGATTGAAGCGTACATAGCCCACTGAAACCACTCTGGTGTACGAGAAAGAGCCGCAAAACCTTCTTCAACATACGGTTGTGTAAACGGAATAAAGCACATAGCAATTATGACAATAAAGAGAATTGTCCACGCTTCGTCTTTCCATGAGTTATCAGATGCTTGAGCCATAATCTTTTCCCACCCTGCCTCATGGGTGGCGGCGACCTTCATTACCTCTGCTTCTGCTTCTGCTTTTGCTTTAGCAACCGCACCCTTGGCCTTTGTTTGCTCAACCTTTGATTCCATCCATGACCCAGCAAGATTCGCTATTGGTCCAATTAGAGCTTGTATCATTCCACTATCCTCACGATGTAATTTGTTCCATCAGCGTTTTTCTCAATAACAACAGTTTTGTTCTCACAAGAATATCTAACCGCCGTTGATTTCTTATATAAATTTCTTTCTATTTTTCGTTTGGTTTTGAGGCATTTAGATATTTTTTCAAACGCTGTATGCTCTGCAACATCACCGCCCATATATAGTATCAATGCGATTGTTTCAGTTACCACGTTGTCCGTTCCTTAATTTCTCAATTTGCCCTTCTATATTCGTCAGCCGTTTTTCAAAAAAATCTAAAGTCAGTTTTTGCTGTTGATCATGTGGAGCGCGACCCTCGTCTATCTGTTCTTGCAGTTTTGCAAGCTGGTCACTTAGATGCTCAATCAGCATAAATTGCTCGCTATCGGCTGGCAGACTTCCCATCTCGCCTCTAGGCCACTTAATGCGAAACTCCGTGTTCATTCCTAAATCTGTTTCCATCAAAAGGATTTTATTCTCTATTGTATTTAGGCGTTCAATGACACCAAAATAAGCCCATGTTCCGACTGTTGCCGCAATTAGCAATGCAATAAGATTTCGTATAGGCATTGCCAGTTCAGTGTTTTCACTTAACTTTGTAGCCATCACTCAACGCCCATAATCCGTGAAAGACCAAATACCTCCATAAGCATAAACGTGAAAAACAATAACAAAATACCACCAGCGATTAGTTTCCTGCTAAAATTGGTAGACCCTATTTTGATAGCTACGAACTCATTGCCAAGTATCCGCAAAACAAGCTCAAAGCTATTCTCTCCCACGTTAACAGATACAGGCTTTTTCTTTTCTTCAGTCACAACTTTCCTTCCCAGAACAACTTGAGGGGAAACAATGCGCCCTTACCTGATAAAATTCATTTTCATAAGTTGCTTTCCACATATCTTCAGCTATCAGATAAAGACATTGCTCCTCTGTCATTTCTTGCTGTAAAGCGATTTGATTGCCAATATACTGCCATTCAACTCCTGTATGACCCCACATTGTTATTACAAGAATATAAGCCACCTCAACCGTATGGTGGACATTAAACATTTCTTATATAATCCCTCTAATCGTTCTAAGGTCATCTAGGTTTTTTTCTTTTTTGCCGCCATCATATTCCCACGCATATCCACGGCTGACCATTTCCTCATTAATGTTTATTACTCCGCACCAGATATTTCCAAGCATCCGACCATATTTGCCGTCTTTCTCTGTCGATACCCAAAGATTGTTACAGTCTGCCACACGGCGTTCCAGAAATTCTTTTGCTTCTAAGCCAAGCTCTTTTTCTTCTAAGTCTTTGGTTCTGCTTTCTGGTGTGTCAATACCAGCTAAACGCACACGTTCTTTTTTGGTGAGGTCAAAACCCAAATCAATAATTATGTCGATGGTATCTCCATCAACAACCTTGACCACTTCTTTGATTTTATATTCATACATAAATCACCTATGAACCATTACCTGCTCTGGGTTTACTTTTCTAATCTCGCAAATGGCCTTGTATACCGCACCTCTCTCGCCTTTAGGATTTGGGGGATTAGACATAATCCGATTTGCGAAATACAGACACCTATCAATATCGGCAAAAAAAGTATTACCACTTTGCAATGACCCCCCTAAAAAAATGAGAAGAACGAACACTGTCTGCATTAAAAATCACTACTGTCCTCACCTGTTCTTATCATGCCAGCGACACGCTCTGATCTTGCGCCAACCTGTTTTGCATACTTGGAATCAAGCAACTCCTCTGCGGCGGCGTGGTAATCCCTACGCTGTAATCCCCCAAGCATTTTAACAAAGCCATGCAATCTAGGGATTCCCATATTGAAAGCCAAATCAGCTAACGCACGTTGACGCACCTCATCTAAATCTCTCCACCAAGGGAACGCCTTATCAAGCTCGTTCTCAATTATGGTGATGTCATTGGTCAAAAGGTAATCAATCTCATCTTCTGATAAGCCACGGTCTTTCAGGTTTCTACCTACCCCGATAGTCTCTATTCCCAGATGGTCTTTATAGACCTTACTCTCCACACCCTCATGGAAGCGAATTTGCGAAATAAATCTGTTTTTGTTCATTTGTCTGCCTTCATCTCTAATCTGTCAAAAATTTTGCCCAGCATTTCTTTGATGTCGCGGATGTCATCTCTGTAGTCATCCCGCCTCACATACGTCTCTGGCATGACCGTTGACCAATTATCCACACGCCTATTTAAAAGACTGATTCTTTCCCACATGGTTTTTATAAAAAAGCCAACCAACAATGTAGCAATAAACCACAGCACGTTAGCTATCGTTACATCTTCCATCACAATGCCTCCGTACAAGAGAACGTGATGCCATATCTTGAAACCTCATTTGTATCCCAGCCAAGATCAGCACTGTCCATTCTAAACACACCTTGGGCGGCTGTGAAATCTACGGATGCCCCGCTTGATGCCGCTGTTTTTATCGCTGGCTCTACGTTAACACTGGCAACGCCAGACCCATTTGATGTTGCATTATCCACAATCATGTAGAGTTTTGCCGCCGCCGCTGACCCAATTTGGATATAATCGCCAGCCTTAAATACATTAGTCATGTTTGCGTTATTGGTATTTATTGGCACAACAAAATCACCGACTGCTATGTTTGCATTGAGTGTAGCAGATGTATTTGCTCCGCCTTGAATTGCTTTTGCATCTGGGTCACCTAACAAAAAAGTGCCCTTGCGTCCATGCAACTTCATCATAAACGCTTCCCAGTTTGCCGCATCAGATCGCATCATGGGCGGCAATGTAAGAACGGCCTGCCATAACGCATATCCATAATCAAAAACCTGTTGCTGGCCTGTGAATGGTGATTCAGATACGGCTGTAACACGTTTTAGCGACCACTTGGCTTTCGCAAAAGCGGGTGCTGCTGGCAGTGTTAATGGATAAGTTGGGGCTGACATCTAAAATACCTTTGAAATTGAAGTGCCTCTACGCTTACCATCCATCATAGCGGCAATGGTTTCCTGTTTTATTCTTGGCATCATGCTTATCACCTCTGCCCTAACTGTCTGAGAAACTCCAGCATCAATATTGATGGTTTGATTGACAACTGGCTGTGTTGCGCCGCCCATCATATTCATTGTGTCATGGTTGTTCCTAATAACCCCTGCGCTGTGTGGAATGAATAGTTCTGGACCACGCTCACCAACCATCACTGGACCACCAGTTGCCCTCCTTGATATTCTGCCGCCTGACGCAAAACTGTCTGATGCAGACACAAATGTATTAGCGGTCGAGCCAGAGCCAACAGCCCCGCCTCCCCCAGCCATGGGTATGCCCATTGCCCCAAATATTGGCCCAAGGATATGTTTGATAATTTGAGCCTTAATAGCATCTGCTATCATTTGTTTTATAACTTGCTTGAACACATCACCAAGGCTTTGAAGTGAAAATTTGCCGTTTACAAAGGCGTCTGCCAGAGCATTTGAAACACCATCTGCGGCTTTTAAGGCCGCATCATGCAATCTTCTAAATTCTGGGTTAAGTCTCTTTATCTGCATATCTATGTCCGCAGATGCCGCATTAAAAGCGTCTTGCGCTATCTCACCAGCATAAAAAGCATCTTCTATTTTGCGTAGATTTTCTTCTAAAATTTGTTGTTGCGGTATGTAAGCGGCGGCAAGCTGTGTGCCTTCCTCTATCCTCTCATTGTATTCCTCTTGCGCCTTTTCACTTTTCTCTTGTGCTTTTCTTATCTCATGTTGCTCTCTAATTAGGGTTTTAATTTTAGTCGTATGCTCACCTAAGTCGCCGCCAAATGCTCGCAAAATTTCTTGATATTGTAACGTTGACTCAGAAACCCCTAGATTGGCTTTGACCATTTGCTCATTTTCAAACGTAAGGTCACTAACAATCTTTTTTAAGTCGTCGTCCTTTTTCGTTGCGTCCGTAGTTGCTTTGGTTTTTGCATCAAGTTGTTTTGTCAGCTTGTCATGTTCAGCTATCAAGTCCGTTATTATTTGAAGCTGTTCCGCATTCATATCGTTAAAGCCTCTGGTCATCTCATTAGCTTTGAGATAAACCTCTGGCATATTAGCTAACTGGTCTTTGAGGTGCTGGATATCGCCTTTTAAAGTGACTATTTTTTTATCTGCTTCTTCACTGCTTTTGCCTGTGTCTTTTAACCCCTTGATGTTTTTATTCATTTTGGCCGCAAGGTCATCAAGGCTTGCATTTAAAGAATTGGCGGCATCTGCAATAAATTCAAACCCTTCAAATTGTCCTACAAATTTGCCTAACTCCACCAAACCTCTTGCAACCAACAAAATGGCTTCTGATAAAAGTCTAAATGGCAAAACAACAGCCGCCACCGCGCCAGCCAACACCACCCCCAAAAGATGGACAACAGGCTTTAAAATAACGGCAAACTGCGTCAATGTTTCAGCTAAGAATGTAAAGGCTACAGTAAGCCCTACACCGCCAATGCCCTCACCAAGCGCGAGTGTAAGATTAGTTGCGGCAATTCCAAGATTGGACATCATTACGGATAAATTATGTGCGGCCTTTGCCATGCCACCGCCAAAATCTTTTTGCAGACCTCTCTGCAAGCCTTCCATAATTTTTGCCGCGCCTTCAGCGGTCTGGCCTAATTCAGATATTTCTTGACGAGAAACATTTATTTCACGTTGTAATATCTTGTAAACTGGTATGCCTTGATTGACTAATTGCTCCAGTTCTTCAAGTCCAAGGCCACCGCCCACTGCTCTTGTCGCAATCCTGACCATAGCCTCAAATGAAGCGACCCTGTTTGTTGTAGCGGCGGCGGCATCACCAAAGGTCGTAAGCAGTTCTTCAGTTGGCTTTATTCCCGCGCCACCCAACTGAATAAATGCCTTAGAAAGCGTTTGAATATCAAATGGGGTGCGTTGTGCGAATATTTGAATAAATTCCATGGCGGCTTGGCCTTCTTCCATGCCACCAAAGACTGTAGATAAAGTCACCTCAAGGTCTTGAAACTGAGCATTTGTTCTAGCAATGCCCATTCCCAAACCTGTAGCGATTACTGCGCCAACAGCCAATATTCCTGTTCTTAAATTACCAAACCTAGCGACAAGCAGACCAACAGATGCTTCCATTTTACGGAAGGCACCCTGCATCCTACCAGCAGTTCTCTGGGTTGCCGCTTGAGATTGAGCAAGCTGTCTCTTTAGACTACTGAGATCAGCCTCAATTTTAACAAGAAGTGTATCTACTGTTGTTGCCGCCATTAGTCTGGATATAACTCCATCAGTTCTTCAAGCTCATTCTTTTTTAGTGGAGGCGGTTTACCACCAGAATGAAACTCTGCAAATCCTTCTACAGCCGCATAAAACTCAGGGAATCCCATATTCCAAAAATCGTCTGGCCTCATCCCCATTTTTCCAAGGGCTAATTCCATCCATGATTCCCATGGTAGTTCTTCTACAGAAGTTGAGCCGCCCCCTCCACGTTTCCCTCATCGTCCTCGTGACCAAGGGCAATGGCTATAACTTCACCACAAACCCTTATGCCTTCAGTCAACCCCGCTTCCCAAATAACGGAATGCAAATCTTTTTCTTTCACATCATTACCCCCAGCCCTTATAACTGGCGTAAGGATGGTTAAAATATCAGATACGCTAATGTCTGCATTAGACATGGCTTGAGCAATTTTTACTATGCCTCTGCCCATCTGTCTTTCAATACGCATTACGACATCAAGCGTCACTCTCCCCTGATATTTCGTCTCCCCCAGAACTATCTGGAGTTCCCCTCTTTTTGGATTGACCGCCACCATAAACCTCCTTGGTTTCAACTAATAATTCCTCGCCCCTCTGAGCGACATCGTGGACAATAACGGCGGTAAATGATTTGCCACCGCATTTGAATTTCCCGCCCACCTCTAATTCAGAGGAAGGGGGAATATTGAAGATGGTTTGTTCACCATCAGACATAACGTGTCCTGAGTAGCTTTTGCCACCAACTTCAATATCTACTGATTCCCAACTCATACTATTAGACCGTTGCGAATGTAATCGCGCCAGAGCTTTCAAAGGTAAAGCTATAAGTCACTTCACCGTTAAACTCTCCGCCATATTCCAGAGTTGTTAACTGAAAATTCCCTGTGAATGTACCAAAATCAGGAACAAGAAATTGATAGTTTGTTAACGCTGATACATCAAACTTTCCCTTGAGGGTGGTTTCTGATGCGCTATCCGTAAAAACCCCACTGCCTGACACAGTAATTGATGTAACGCCACCTTGAGCCAACAAGGTTCTTGCTCTTGATGAATCTTTATTTGTTACATCAACCATCTCATCATTCATGGTCAATGAGGTCGAACGCATACCACCGATTGTTGTAAAGGCCTCTGGGCTTGAACCGTCACCGATTTTCATTAATAGGGCTGAACCCTTTTGTGCCGCCATGTCTTAATCTCCTTTTAACTGTCTGACACAACAGCACGAAATCGCATGACCCCATGCCGTGTTATTCCATCACCTTCTGTTAGGGTCGTATGAAACTCCTGTCTCATATTCACCATAGAAGCTCCCGAAACAGATAATGAGCTATCATGTAATAAATCATGCACCTGTTTCATAATATCTTTTATATCACGATTGCCACGATATTGCGACCAGATATGTATTGTCAACGTATGTTCAAAAATATCTTTATCTTTGCTTGAATTATCAGAAATGGTTTCTTCACCAATTCTGATGTATGGATATGCTGTATCTGTTGGCACATCATCAAAAACACCAGTGATAGCAGAGCCAGAAGCATCTGTAATACTGCCGCCGTTCAACGCTGAAAACACTGATTTTTGAAGCTCAAAGCTATGGATCGACATTATTTAGCCCTTATAATCTGTTTTGCTAACCTTCTTATCTTAGCTCTATTTTCTTCTAGGGCTGGTTGCATAAACGGCCTAGCCCCCATATTCCGTGTGCCAAACTCAAGAAATGTTGAATAATTTGCCCTGCTTTCTACGTTTGCAGATAACCCCTTATCCGCAATATCCATCACAATGATAATATTTTGAACAAGAAACCCTGTGTCTGTTGCTGGCGGTTGCCCCGCACTTGATGACTTATGTGTTCTGCGCGGATTATATTTCTCATAAGTAACACCAGATTTAGAACCCTGATTTATAGATTGAACGGCTGTATTTCGCACCAGATTAGCCGCCCTTCCTATTAATGCCTTTATATCCCCCTCGTAATCGCTCATAACGGCTTGCTGACGGGGCTTTCGTATAATTCTGCTTCTTATACTAGCCATTAGGTTGCAACGCCTTCCTCACACAAAATTTCAAGGTATTTGTCACGCTCTCCAACATTGGTAATTCTGTTGATATTGAATGTGCGGTTGTAAGTTGTGCCATCAACCGTGAAGCTATACAAAATTCTGTGTGCGACAGTAAGGTTACGTCTGTGCCTAATTGTTATCTTATGCGTGGTTCTGGCTTCATTCTGATCACCAAAAAACCTTTCACCCCCGCCTTGCGCCTCGATACGACCAAATGTGGTTGCAAAGGTGGAGAACGCACCAGATGAGCCGCCGCCCCCATCTGCGTTTGCTGCCTTGCTTTGCAAAGCTAAAGAATGTTGCATCTTACCTATAGCCAACAGCCATTCCTCCATTATACGGCGAAACACCATATCGCATAATCACATATGGCTGTAACAATGACTGTATCATCATTGGCGGGTTCAACGCTCTGCCCTCATCATCGCCCCTGTGTTCATATAAAAATGATACATATTCCAACATTGCCACACGAATAGGCTCTGGAATTGTCGATCTTGAATCGCCATACCCCGCGATATACAAAACCTCAATGCCATTCGCATTCCTTAAATCAGTAGGCCATGTGCCGCCGTCTCTTAAAACAACCCGCGCTGGTTCTCTTACCGTATCAACAAAATAATTTGATGTAGCAAGTGTCGTTGCAGTGTTGTCATCTGCAAAAGATTTGATGCTGGTTACTGACTGCACTGGGGATCGTGGTAACTCAATATAATTTACCCTTGGCGTCTCAAAGTATCCTGTGTGGAAACCTTCTTTCAAAGGCACATCAACCTCACCAATAGCATCAAGCGATAGTGTAAATGTTGTGGTAAGAAGCGTTCTATTGATGTAATCCTCACACCAGAACCTTGCCGCTTTAATAAGATTATCTACCAGCGTGGTGTCCACACCAGAATCCAGCCGTAAATATGATATGGTTTCAGCGGCGTCAAGCGGCTCATTAGCTGGGGCGGTTGTAATCGTTAAGCCACTCATGTCAATCTCCTAATCCGCATCTGCAATGGTTAATTCGCCAGCCGCTATTTGCTTCTGGATTTCGGCATAGTGTGTGTTAGATGGGTCTAGCGGAACGTGCATGGTCACGCCATCAATGGTAGCTACAACTCCTTGATTAACTCCGTCAGCAGATACAGCACCACTATCTTTATCAATGTTAATTCCTTGAAAATATTTTGCGTTACTAATATCCATTTTTAAATCTCCGCATCCGCTTTAAAATCACTTACAACAATAGCGACAACATTCCAATTAGACGAACTGTTATAAACGTGAACATAACTATAGTTTACACTTGCTACAGCAAATGTCCCTGCACTTCCACTTTGCGGAGTGTACGTTCCTGTGCAAGTTGGGGCTGCTCTCATATTGGGAGAAAATTGTATTGTGCCGCTTGGCGCAAGCGTTGCACTGTTAGTCCCAGTAGTATAACCAAGATGTTGAGGTGCAACATAGCAGTACCTTTTGCATTTCTCTAACGTAGTTCCGAAGTCCTCGTGCTGAAATGAAGAAGCTGAAGTTCCGATTTCCATTTGAAGTCCCGTAAATAAAATTTCATTAGCGGTATTATCTGCTATATTAACTGTTAGCGCACCAGCCCTTTCATTAGCTGTTGTAGTCCAAGAATTACCCGCATTGAATGTACCACTTGTAAAATCAGTTCCAGCCGCCATCCAAATCATAATATCCATACCACGAGCATTAGAATCTGGGATAAGCTTTGCGGTATTACCATTTATTGTGATTATTTTCTTTTCCCAAGTGTCAGCTGAATTAATTGTAAATGCTTTCCCACTTCTAGGGTAACTGCCATCCGTTGCTAATTGCTGAAGTTCACAAACGTATGTTCCAGTTTTGTTGGATTTTACAAAAAACGATATTGTTACTGGTTTTGCAAATGAAGTTCCGTACATTAACTCCTGTAAGTCTTGTCCTTCAATACTATATCTGTGAATAAAATAATGACTTGTTCCTAAAGAAGTGTCCGCTGTAGTGCAGTCATACTTAAAACTTTTAGCAAACCCTTCACCATCAGGAACATCATCTGATTGTGTCATTGTCCATGTACCAGCATTGTTAATTTCTGTTTGTTGTCTATCTACTGTGTAATAACCAGCCGTTGTAATACCTGTAGACGAGGTGGCTCTTTGCGAGACAACCATCGACCCATTAATTATGAGATTTTTTGCGCCGCCGCCTTTGCCGCGCATGTCTGCCATGTCTCTTGTGATGCCCATTAGCTCCACTCCTCTGTAGGTGCATCAGGCCAAGTTGGATTGGCTGGATCAGTTTTGCGGATGGTGCGTATGCTCGCACGATATGTGTTAAAAGCTGTAACACAATCATCAGTCAATCCGCTATTTGGTATCTGTGTCCAATCTGAAGCTGAAAGAATTGCCTCACTTGTTTTTGTTATATCAAGCTCTAAGTCTGCGCCATTGCCACCTAAAAGTCCCTTTGGCGACCGCACTTCTATGTTTTTATAATTTGCCATATCAAACCTCTAAGTTATGCATCACTGGTGGTGTAGGTTCCAGTAAATGTCAAGCTATCACCAGTTGCCCATGTAAACGGATTTGATGCACTTATATAGCTGTTTGCTACAGCCGTGATTGATGGGTATACAATATATGTAGCTCCTTCTAACCCTTGACCGATGCCTTGCCGCCATTGCGCTCCGTTATCCCAACAAATAAAAGGGAAAGGAACATAAGAATCTGTACTGCCACTAATATTTTCACCTATAGCAAACGGCAATCCAGAAATATTATATATGTCACCACCAATGCTAGATGAACTGCCAAATGCAAACCCAAAATTGTAGTGAACTAAATCGCCTATACGAATATAATTTCCAAACACTGAGCCATTTCCGACTGTGAAAGGGTTAAAGGTAGGGGTAAAAGTTCCAGTTCGATAAAACGCATTAGTTGTTAAATCAGTCATTTTGAAATTAGCAGATTGCAAACTTATAGCGTTTGAAGATGCACCAGCGGTGGCTGTTAATGCGCCAGTAACGGAAAGCGTACTAGAGGCTGTGACAGCACCATTCACTGTGATGCCGCCAGTAAATGTACCACCTGTTGATGCCCTAACTGAATCAGCTACATTAAACATATCGTAAACAGTGACTTGCAAAACATCGCCAGACGAAAGGGCGGCTAGACCGCTGATTGTATTAGCTGTTAGGGTGTTGTATTCTGTTTTGGCAAGCGTGATACCATTCAAAATAACATCCACATATTCACCATCATCAAACCTTAATGTGGCATTGCTATCATCCGCGCCAGATATAGAGGTTGCCCCTGCACTGGATTGGGTAAATATAAACCTTTGCCTGATAGCCTTTTGTGAGCCTCTTCCTAAATACGGCATCAATCAGCATCCTTTATTGTAAGTGTGCCAGCCGCTACTTGGCGTAATATTTCTGCGTAGTGTGTGTTGTTTGGGTCAATCGGGATGGTCATTTCTTCACCGTCAACGGTGGCTTGCACAACCGAATTATCTCCCGTTGGCGTTCCGTCAATATTTAATCTTTTTTTGTACTGTGCATTAACTATTTCCATTTTCAAAGCTCCGCGTTTAGCCAACCGTGATAATTGGAGTCACTTATATATGTTTGTGCAAATGTAGTAGCAGAGGTCCATTGCCAAGAAATACCACTTCTATCTATATGCGTTGTGTTGGGAGAGGTACTGAAATACCACTTAGAAAGTGCAGGGGCGGCTCTCATGCTAACAGGAAAATAAAAAGCTGCCCAATGGTTGGTTGAATTATATTGTGTTGATATTTGGAAACGTTCACCATCAATAGATGACCTGATAAAATACCGCTGACACTTGGCTAACGTAGTTCCAAAGTCTTCATGCTCAAAATCTGATGCTGAATCTCCTGTTTCAAGCTGACATTGCGCCATTTGCCATGTTGCACTAGCAGTCGTTGCAACAGCATTTGTTCCCTGTCCGTCTGCCCAATCAGATAAACCACTGTACGTTTTCCAATCACCATTAGACCCTCCACCTGTGGCATTTGAACCAGCGGCTAAGTGCCAACTTAAATACACCCCAATGCCAGTATCATTAGCAACCCCCCCGCCAGCGGTGTCAGCGGGAAATGTTATGGCCTTTTTTTCCCAAGTATTTGCAGAGGAAATAACATATGTCTTGTTAATAATTCTTGCAGTATTATCCTCTTTGTATAATCCAACAGCAAATGTCCCAGTTATAGATGACTTAACATAGAATGAAAGTGTGATTGATTTAGCATTAGATAGTCCCCATTGAAGCTGTTGTAGGTTTTTTGCTTCAATTTTTTGCGTAAGATAAAAGTACTCATCTGCATCATATGAGCTTTCTGCTGTGCCAGTTGTCCATTTTAAGGACTTTCCATTGTTTAAGGGGTGTTCATCAACCTGTGCATAAGTTCCATCAAGCTGTTCATGAACCCCACCCATAGAGAACTGAAATCTATCAATTAAATAACTTGAAGTAGTGCCATCATGCGCCATTGCAATAGAAGTGCCGCGCTGTGCAACTTGCATATCTGGATTTATTAAAAAATTATGTACGCCGCCGCCTTTGATTACAGATAGTGCCATATTACTCCACCTCATCAGGCCAATCAGATATTGGGGCTTTGCCTGTCACTTTGCCATCGCTATCTGTTGGTGTATTGAATAATGCCATAAAAGCTGTCAGATCTCCAGCCCCATCTATTTTGCCTTCTATTGTCGCGCTGGCTGTTCTAACCGCCGCCCTATAGGTTGAGTATTTAGACGCTAGGGCTTTACTACTATCCTCTTGCAAACGTATTACCATCCAATCAGTTGGCTCTAACAAACCTTTGGCTTGCGCTTTAATGGTATTTTTCCAAACGCTTTTTAGGCCAAGCGTAATTATCTGGCTGCCTTTTTCGTCTAAAACCTTTTCCCCATCACTATCTACCTCTGCTACATCATCAAGTTTTTTTGGCGTATCAACATCCCAATAAAACCTTGAGTCAAAAGATTCTGGCTCTGCTTGCCACACCATGCCAACAGATTTTTTGTAATCATCTGACCAAGCTGTAAACCAGTTTGATGGATGGGCGACACTATTACTATCAGTAAACGACTGACCAGCCCTGATTATTTTACCATTATATGTCCAAGGCATTTTGGCCTCCTATCTAGCTGATGTTGTCTTAAATGGGGATTCGGCAAAGGCGAGGTAGACATAAGTGCTGCCATTGGTGTTTGATGTTCCATAAGTATTTCTGATTTTAAATCCATTAGATAAAATATCCAAATCATTACCTGTTGCTTCTGCCGCCGAGGTGTTTGCATCTAAACTCTCATCAGCGGGATTAAAACCAATTCTTTTATTATCGTGCATTTCCCACCCACCTGTGCCAGTGGTGTTCTTAATCATAATCCAAGAGGCACGAAAATTTAGCGGTACAAACGGCCCATTTGCATTTCCATTTCCAACGTATGAGCCGACCTTAGAAAATGATTCAACTGAGTGAAACGCATACATAATATACTTTTCATTGCTACGATTTACACTTCCGTCACCAGCAACACCAAACACTGTACTTGTGGGCTGTCCATTCCATTTATCGGAACCCCCTGAGATAAGTGCATTAGTTCCAAAAACTAAATATTTGTTATTACTTGTGCTTACAGAAGCGTGATATATACGCCACGCATCAGTAGCGTCCCTGTTTTTTATAATTACCATAGACGGGGCAGAGTTTAACTGATGCCCTATCGTTGCGGCAGACCCTGTCCCAGTGTAAGAAATAATCGAAACCCCAGCCGATGTGTTGGCTGATACGGTTGATTGTATTGTCCCTTTAAGATTGGTTGAGCCAAAGGTCGAATTGGTGTTTGCCTGTCCGCCCATGCCACTGTGTACAGCGCAATAATAATAAAGGGTTGGCGCACCAGATGCGACTGTTATCCTTGTGTACGCCCCTGCTTGCCCTGCGGTTCCATTGGTTGTGACCCCTGTTGTGTATTCTGAGCCGCTACCATGCGTTCCATCACTTGTGGTGCTAAACCTGAATGGATGCCCACTGTTGGAACTGTCTGATTGGTCAAACGTATATGTGCCGCCCTCTTGCAAATCTAATGTTACTGCGCTTGTGCCGAAATCATCAAATCTGTATTTGTTACCGCTATCTGAAACGACCTTAACTGTGTAGGTTTGTGATGGTGTCGTGCTGCCAGCTTTCCAATTCCATGCGACATAAGTTCCACTGCTTGCGTTTGAGATTGCGTGAGAAACCACAGTAAAACCATCAGAGGTAAAAGCATTCATGACGGTCGCATCAGTGTACTGATTATTTGTTGAGTCACTATGTAGACCTTTAGTGGCTCCCCTCACTGCATCATTCAACCAATGGTTTCCAGTAGTGTCTCTCCTCTTGCCCCAGACCCAATCTGGTTGAAATGACAAGCCACCTATAGAGTTTGTTGACCCTGTGCCAGTGTATGTAACTATATCAAAATGAGCTGTTGGGTCTGCTATCGCTGGCGTGGGTAAATTAGAAAGCTGTAATGACTTGAACCCTGTTGGTGGGGCATAGAAAAAATCCTCTCCATCAGCCCCATTGCCTTGCGGAATTTTTGCGCCTGAGAATGAACTATCTTGCCCAAAGTTATACATATCAACGCCATTGCCGTTGTATCTTTCATGCAGAATATAAACATCTTTTCCAGCAAGATTTCCTTTTATGCTTTCACTAATTGCTGCGCCTGACGCTTGAATACTATTGTTTATATATATAAACCATTGTCCTGTGTCTGCATTATACGCATTGCCGATAATGTCCCCTGCTGATACTGCACTTCCAAAAGAAGTATCCGAATCCCCTATGCGTTTGCCGCCATCATTCGCAGTAAACAAAACCCCATTAGGGTTTGAAGCTGCACTACCGCCTGAGATTTCACCAGAATTGCTAGTTTGGGTCATGTATTCGTCTGCTGTAATAATTGAAGGTCTGCCGTATATACTACTCCCACCTTGACCAGTGCGATATTCCCAATACCATTTTCCTGTTCTTGGTAGTGTGAAAGATGCTACAGCACCCTCAAACCCACCAGAAGAATCAGGTTTGACACCTAAATTGCCCTCTGAAAGTGTTACTCCAACTGAACTATCAATTGCGGCTGGATTAAAAGTACAAAAATTAGTCAACGGCGTATCTATCATGCTATCACGATAGTCTAAATTATTTGGCGTAAAATTGTTATTGTTTCCAGATACATCTTTAAAAAATGCGGCTTCTCTGGTGTCAGCAAAAGCCATGTAAATGTATGTGCCGCCGTTTGCATTGACAATATCAAATGCTGATTTAATTGTGAAACCATCAGCATCAACTTGTGTTTTTACTTGTGCGCTATCACTTTCCGCTTGGTTAGCATCAGCCGCTAAGAATTTTGTAAGCTGCCCATCTGCGTCTCTAGTGGTGTCTAATATAACCCAATTATTACCACTATCTGTTCTCTTTATCATCAAGTATGCGGGAGCAAATCCTAAGGTTTCACTAGGGCCAGATGCCGATCCATTTCCTGTGTATGAAGAAAATTTACTGTAAGAAGAAATCTCAGTCCACGCATAAAATAGCAACTCTTCGCCAGAGTTAAATGCAGTTGAAACACTAAACACTGAGCTTGTCGGCGCGGTGTCTCCCCATACAGTTGCATCATCAGCAGTAGCATTACTGCTATTAAATCGCAAATAATCTGTTTCAGGATTCGCAGTATTTGCAGAATGATAAATGAACCAACTTCCTGTTCCATTTGTACGCTTTACCGCCAGCCAATCAGGAGCCGCCCCAAGCCCATGCCCAATTGTCTGCGTGCCAGAACCCTTTGTGAAAGTACCTATTGCAAAACCCTTAGTAGTGTTAGCCTTAACAACGGATTGTATCGCTCCATCAAAATTACTGGAACCTTTTGTGGCGTTTGTGTTTATCGCACCGCCCATGCCAGAGTGATAATGACACCAGTAATAAAGAGTTGGTGCAGAAGCCGCGACTGTAATCTTTAACTGCCTTGTTGTAGCGGAGTTAAACTCGGATACATAATCAGATTCTGTTTTAGTAACGCCATCCAACTCATAAGTAACGCCTGTGCTATATGTAGAGCCGCCACCGTGAGAGCCATTTGACGTTGTGGAAAACTTCATTGGGTGTCCATCATTTGAACTATCTGATTGATCAAATACATACGAGCCACCCTCTGCTAAATCTAGCGTAACAGCAGATGTTCCATAGTCATCAAACCTATATTTGTTTCCCCCATCAGAAACTACTTTGACAGTGTAAGTTTTGCTATCAGTGCTTCCAGCGTCCCAACACCACGCCACATAAGTATCTGATCCAGAGTTATACGCACCATTAGCTGAACCAATTGTAAAACCATCAGGATCAAATGACTCCAAGCCAACACTGCTTGGTGTAAACTCAGCATTATTATTATTAGATTCAAGAGTGATATTTGCACCCCTGAGTGTGTTGACTAAAATCTGTGCGGAAGTGCTTGTACGTTCTTTTAGCCAGACTAAATCAGGACTCAGCCCTAACCCGCTTATACTTTGACCATCCGACGAACCGTTGCCTTTGTAGGTAACAACATTGAATCCCTCAGAAATAATGTCATCCTGAAAATTTAATCTGAAGCCGTTTGTGCCATAACTTCCAAGATACTCTTTAGGCTGTAGCTGGTTGTTTTCTGTTTTGATAAATGATGTGGGGTCAAGGGCTTGCCCATCAATGAAATGTACATCTGCCATGTAGCCATCAAAATACTCACCACTATGATAACGACCAATATAATGCAATGATGTGTTGTTTATTTGAGTATCATCATTTTGTGTGTAGGAATTATTAGTGGCGAATGATGTGATTTGTGAACCGTTAACAAATAGTTTTATTCTATCATCCGCCGTTCCATTAGCGGTATCTACAGACAAAAGTATATTATACCACGCTGATGAATCCCTAAATAAAGCGTTAGTTTGCCGATAAACGGTATTCCAACCTTGCACCCTTATCGCGCCTGTTGAAATAAACGCAATTCCGAAAAACCCCGCATCACTGGAAGCTGAATAAGCTGAAAACAAAAACTGCGATTGGATTGTAGAAAGTTTAACCCAAGCACTCCAAGTCCACTTATCCCTGTTGCCAGCCGTTGTGGGGGTTCTGGATAAAAATGAACTATCATCATCGTTAAATTTCAGGCTTTGCCCTGTCTGATATACATCAGCATCGTATAACCAATGGCTTGAGCCGTATGCGCCTGACATTATCTATCACCCAAAAGCTAACAATGGCGAACCCAGCAAGATACTTCCTGTTGCTGAAACAGCGTATGGAACCAAATCCCTAGCGTTGGCGGCGGTTGAAAGGGTTATGCCTCCTGATGCTGGAGTTTCATAATCAGTTCCTAAAGAAAGCGTCCGTGAACCTGTGCCATCTTGTATGATTGTAAGAAACCCTGATTGGCCGATAGCCTCTGTGGTTGGATTTGCGAATGTTACGTTGTCCGTAAACGTAAGCACAAAATTTTGGAATGAATCGAAATCAAGTGTTGTGCTACCGCTTATTGATGCGGTCTGCGTTGTGCCTTGCACTGATTTAGATAACGTCAGCCTTGCCACACTGAGGTTTGAATCCAAAGCTGGCACGATTGTCTGTTGAGCCTTGCCTTGGAATACCACATAGAAATCATCTGTGGCCGTTACACTGCCTGTCATTGTCATTGATGTGCCGATGGCATTATATGCGACTGATGGCTCTTGCCTCACGTTATTTACAAAAACCTCTATCTCATTAGAATTTGCCACTGGATGATCAAGCGTAAAGCTGGTTCCACTACCGCCTGTTAGGTCTTGATAACTGACGGTTGTGTACGCAACGGCTGGCTCATTACCCAGATACGGCATTAGGTTATCTCCATGTAACTGAAATAAACATTGAGAGAGTTGGCGGTATCAGCTTTCACCGATATGGTATCACCGCTTTTCATAACTATTTTGTTGCCGCCAAAATATTCAAGTGATGAACCTGATGGCACTGGAACATTTTTCATTGTCTCTACGCCGTTGGTAGAAAGGCTCACCAGTATTTGTGATGAGCCAACATTTGAAAAGATTAAACCAATGCCAACAGTTTTTGTTGTCGCGCTTGTCGGACAAGTATACAGCGACCGCAAGGTGTCTGCCGCTAGGTTTGTCCCATCAAGAATAGCCCTGTCAAAATTGTTTGCCATGAGCTACCCCCTAGACATCATGTATTAAAGCACAAACCACCGCTGTTACTGCCGCATCCCCAACGCTACCATCATCCGCTGAAATGGCATGAAGGTTTCCCACAGTCGTGTTTGGGCATCTAATCGTGAGCGTTTGGCTAGGACCAATAAATATACCATCCACAAGATCATGGGCGGCTGTGCCACCATCAAGGCAAATCATAATGCCATCTGCGGTGCTTTCATTTTGTATAAACAAAAATTTCACCTGATCAGATGTGCTTACTGCGGCTGGCGCGGTATCTTGGTCTGTTGCGGTTTGACTTATAAAACTACCAGCAATCAAATCTGCTGATGTTGTTTGTATTTCCGTTTTTTTGTAATACCATTTTTCACTGGCATCAGCGGGTGTGACTGTCATTGTCAAGGTGAACGCTTTTGAAATCTCATCTGGTAGAACAGTGACTGAACCGCTTACAATTCCATCATTTGCCATTTTTTACTCCTCTTAGCCTAATGCTATGGCTATAGCTGTCGGGTCTTCTGCGCCAGCAACGGCTGTCACTGTTTTGGTACTTTGGTTGAAGGTAAACAAATCAATATGTTGACCGTTTGCGGAATCCCTGATCTTCAACTTGTCATTAGTTGTATCATAGAACAACTGATTAGCAAAGTTAGTTGATGGGGCGGATGACCCAGAGTTGTTTGTTGCAACCGCCGAAAGAGCATTGTTTATATCCGTTCTGGTTGCTGGGAATGTCTGGTTTGCGATATTATAATCATGTTGTGCCATTTGTTTCTCCTATACCGAAATTTTGCCATGACCGTTAGCTGTGAAATCAAATGTTCTATCTACAACATTTCCATTTGATTCTTTGAATATAATTGTAAACCCTGATGTGGTTTTATTAGTAATTTGATAAAACTCTCCAGAGTTCATATTTTGACCCGCAATGCTTATACCATCAATAGATGCAAACCCATTAGCAAATGTTATGGTTTTGCCGCTAGCAGACGTTCCGCTTGATACGTTGCCTTGTGATTCTTGCCTTGGCCCAACCAAAAGGCTCACACTTAATGCTGAAACAACAGGGGTGTCATCAATATCTATTGTAGTTAAGCGCAATCTAAACTTCATTCCTCTACATGAATAATCACCAGCCACAACTCTTGAAAATGCCGTAAAGGAAGCAGATGGGCTTGTGGGGTCATCATCTGTTGTTGCAATCAACAGTTCACAATCTGTTGTGCCTTGTGACGAAGGTTTTATAACATCATATTGGCGACGAGTTTGCGTAATGTTAAATGTGATTCTTGCGGTTTGTTTTGTTGTTAAATCTACAACACTATCAAAATCATAGTTCCCAGATGTTGCAACCACACCGTCCACACCACCGTCAAACAATCCTTCTGCATCATCAAACAAGCCTGTGCCGCTATCAAACAAAATGGTTGTTTCCAGAACCAGAACATCCTCATCTGATGGCTTGATTACATTTGTTTTTACGCCATTAAAATCAGGACTTTGAGTGTTGGTCTGAACCACCTTGAATCCAGTTGAGACGGGTGATTGGTCTATAATACCAATGGTCTGCGCGGCTGTAGCCGAATTATTGCCATACTTATCAACCGCGACACAGAAATAAGTACCCTCTAGGGCTGGCACTATAACGCTATTAGCTGGCCTTGATACCTTTTGAGCTAGGGTAATACCACTTGAGAAGTCACCGCCGCTAGTGACGTTCTGGTGGCGAATAACGTAATGGCTCAAATCTTGGTCTGTTACTGGTGTCCATGTAAGCAACGCATTACTGCCAAGATAATCCAGAGTGAAATCACTGACACTAGATGGCTGGCTCGTTCCCTTGCCTGTGATTGTGTGTTGAACTGTTGTAAATGCTGATCTGATGCCGAAGCTACTTATTGCCCTTGCTCTTACATCAAACGTAACCCCAGAAGCCACATTAACCAAATCAAAAATATTGGCCGCCTGTGTACCCATTGAAATGTATTGCGTATCGGTCGTGAGTTTGGCTTGAACCTCAAACTGATTTGCATATGTGCTTGTTGATGTGACCGTTGCTCTAAGTGTGGTTATCGCACCCTGCTGTAAGGTCTGAACAAAATCTGATGTAACCAAGTTGGGGGCGGGTATTGTGAATGGATTTGGAAGAGTGGAATTATCTTCATTGAAATATGTCTCATCCGCGTTCCAATCATAAACGCCTGATGCTGTTTCTCTGAGCGTGACATCAACGCCAAGGTCTTGACCGCCAACCACGGCAATATTCCATTCCGCAACCTCAAATATTTTATTGGTAAATCCAAAGCGGTCAAATGTAACTTGAACTGAATCCCCAATCGCTAGATTAAAGCCTTTCATTGAAAGCTGACCCTGCAAAACGACCTGTTGCCTGTTTCTAAACAAAGCTATTTTTGCAAGCCTTTGAGCCGTTGCGGAGCTTGTCGTAAATGGCAAATCATAATCAAATATTCTGGTTTCCCCATTGTCCTCCGTAACGAAAGTGCTTGATGTTATAGGCGGATAGTCAGTAGGGACATATCCGTTGGACTCTGGAGAATAAACACCCTTAACAGTGTTATAACTTTCGCCCATGCTTTGTTTAACATCAATGGTAACAGGGCCATGAAAATCGTTCTCATCCAAACTCAGAGACGCGCTTCTAAACTCTCCTACTAAAAGTCTAAATTTGCCATTCGTATAGGTAAGAATACCCGCACAGCTTGAAAGCATATCTTCTAATATCTGCTTTGGTGATTTGTTGGTTTCAAATGATCCGTTGCAAGTGTATCGCTTTTCTGTCCCAGTTGTTGGGCCACCCGCCGCAAGGGTTATATTCTCATCACAGGTATTTGCCGCCGCAATAAATGATGTGTCGTCTATTTCACCTGCGCTACACCCTAGCCCATATCTGGTGTTGGTTAGAAAATCCCTAATGCAAAGCGCGGCGTTATCAGAAAACGATGTTGAGCTATCTCTAGGATCAAAAACTTTTGCGCCTTTTATAGTTGCTGAAATATTTGGCAAGCCCTGAGGAAACGCATCTTGGTTGAACTCAAGTTGAGCATAGATATATGCTATGCCACGCAACCTATGATCTGTTGTCCATTCTGACACCCTTTGTGTTAAAATAGTATCTGCAATCTGATTATCCGCGCCAGTATGTTTCCTAATTTCTACAAGCCTAGTGCTTCCATCTAAAAACCTTGATGGAGAGGTAACTGATTCACCATTGCTTCCTATTCTTTGCGTACCAACTACGTCTCCATCTATTTGAAAATTAACAAAACTATCAATCTCATGCGTAGCCATTGATATAATCATGTGAAGGGTTTTGTCATCATTGGTTGTGTTTATGTAACTAAGAACTCCTGATACCCTTATTTGCCCATAGACCACCCTGCGCGGTTGCGCTGGTTGTTTTATCATCTGGGTTCTGTTACTTGCTTCTCCAACGAATGCGCCATAACCAGACATATCTGGCATCTGCGGCTTTGGTGATAACGCTGATAATGCGGCATTAGCGGCGGCATAAACCGCAACTGACGCTAGAAACGTACCGCCAACAAATGCAACAGGGGCAAAAATCGCCATCGTAACAGCGGCGATCAAGGTTGCTGGGTTTGTCAGTGCTTTGAAAAATGACTTAAAGAAGCCCATCTGTTATGCGCTCCATCGAATTGATTTGTCTTGCAGACTTGAAATAAAATTCAAACCCTTATCACCAGCGAACTCTGATTGCTGGTCAACCATCGTGTAACGTCTTACTTTTGCTCTATTTAATTCAATGAGCCTCGATTCACACGCCACCTTTATATTCGCGTTCTCACCATCATCAGAAATGGTCATAGTGTCCATGCGCCCTTTGAACAACTGGTACGGATCAGCGACCACTGTGTAATCGTCATCCAAAACGCCAACATATACAATCGCGCTTCTGCCTTGATAACTTTCTGTGAGGGCGGTTGATACCAAAGTTGAATCAAGGCCGTTGAAACTGACAACCAGCCCATTTGCCTGAACTGCGCCGTTCTCTGTGACAGGGGATATTCCTAAAACCTCGCCTGTGCCAACGAAGGTTGTGCTTGCAAAGGTGATATTGCCCAAGCCTGTCCAGACCGTTACATTACCGCCTGAAAAATCAAGATCAACGGCAACAAACGGCCTGAAGCTGGATGATGTGAATTTTGTGTTTAACGCATTGGTTATGCCACGGCTCATAATGCCTCCAATGCTTACTTGCTAGATTTTGCCTTTTTCTTTGGAGCCACGCCACCTTCCCATGCCTCATTGACATCTGGAGTGTTAGGGTCATCCCCCATTAGCGTTCCATCAGCTTTTCTAGCCCTCTCAGGGGCGGTTGCCTTTGTCTCGGTAGGTTTTACCACTTTTGTTTCTTCAGCAAGCCCACGCTCTAAAAAATTAGCGTTTCTAGCCTTTTCCCAATCTTCATTAGCTGCCAATTCCTCGCCAGCTTCATAGGTTCTGGTTTGTGACCCAAGACGATTTGATACTCCCACCGCCTGTCTAATCATTTTTACAGCCATCTAGCCCTCCAGAAGTTAGGGAGCAAGGTTAGTTGATACCTAGACCCTGCCCCCATCTTTTTAAGCGTTGTGCGCGGTGAACGCATTATCGCCAGTATGACGAGCATGACTCTTGATAACTGTTGTTCCCAACGGTGTACCAGTAGAGTGTGTGCCTGTCTTGGCGATTGTTGTGCGGATGTACCGCTTTCCACCGACATAACCAACACGGTATGTTGCGCCTGTTGAATCTGGGTTTCCACCTGTTCCAGCGGTTCCAGTTCCATCAATCTTCAAGAAAACACCGTCAGCGGCAATAGTGCCATCAACAATGCCAGCTTGTGCGACATCTGTGAATGTTGAGTTATCATCAGATTCCTCTAACCCAATCTCAAAAAAGACTGAACCTGACAGAGTGTCACCCTCTGCACCAATAGTCACAAGAATAGTTGCGCCTTCATAACCTTGAAGGTCAACACCTGTGCCGTTTGATGCAGCGGTTGTTACAGCCGATGCGTGTGAGAGGGCTGTTGAGATGCTATTTGAAAGGTCTTTCATATCAACTCTCCCTTATGTTGAGATTTTTTGCTTACGCAGAGCTTCAGCCAAGATAACCTGACCACCCACTCTTGCACGAGCATAATAACGAACACTGCCTGTGTTTGCTTGTGAGAATGGATCACGCAAGATGGCAAGGTTTGTTCTATCAACAACCATGTACCCTCTTGAGAAATCACCAAACATCACAGGAAACGCATTTGCTGAAACATCAGGCATATCTGGCATTTCAACATATGGATAACCCAAAATGGTATTTGGCACACCAGCAGTGAGCATCATACCAGCTTGGAACACATACTGACCCGCAGTATCCTTGAGCTTGCGAATTGCCGCCAAGGTTGTGCGGTTGAAGATGAATGATGCGCCTGTGCCATATGGTGTTTTCACCGCATGAACAAGGTCAATCAAGCCATCAGCAAGCAATGTGTTTGCGTTACCAGAGACAGTTTCCCCAACGTCACCGTTTGTCAGCAATCCTTCAGGCTGACCAACAGAGCTACCTGAAACAAAGGCTGTGCCTTCATTCTTGGCAAGCTGTGTGGCAAACTCCTCTTGCATCTCTGCTTCAAGGTTGAACACAGCATCTTCAAGCATCTGATTTGAGATATCTACCCTAGCATAATGCTCATGGGTTGGAATTTCCTCTAACTGTGTTGTGTAACCAGTTGTTTCAGATTTGGTGCCAACTTCTGATACCCATGATGCACTGAATGTTGCAGTACGGCTTGGCATCTGAATTGACTTTTGGCTTGTCTGACGAACCCTTGCGATTGTACGCAATGGTGAGATTTCTGTGATGGTCTTGATAAGCTCATTCACATACTCTGGCGGAGCTAAGAAACCTGCACCTGTGTCATTATTGACAGTAAGGGCTTTCACCTCATCAGGCTCCATCTTGTCTTGGCCTTTACGCAAGAACTTATCAAAAGCCTTGACAGACAGGTCAACTTCCTTTGCTTCCAGACCAGTCTCAGGCCGCTTCAGCATTGCTTCCATGTTGTCTAGCTTTTCACCAAACCCCTTTTGCTCTTCTTGAGCCAAAGTCAGCTTTTGGTTAATGTCCTCAAAGCGGTCTAAGTCAGCTTCAATATTTTTCAGCTTTTCTTCAACCAGCGGGTCGGACGAACCCTTCTTCTCGATTTCCGCAAGTCGCTCATCATTGGTGGCTTTGAACTCCTCGAAAGCCTTTGCCATTGAATCGACTGCGGTTTTGACATCATCACTCATGTCATGCCCCTTTACGATTTTAGGATGTTGGTTAAATTGGCAATGGAATCCATTACCCCTTTTTGCTCATCGCCAACCTCTCGCTGGTCTAAAGCGTTTGAAACGGCATTTGCCGCCACTTTTGATTCTGAACGAGATAACCCGCCTTCATCCCGAAGGAAAGTCTCCCAATCCCGAACCGACCTATCCTCTGCCTTGACTGCGCTTACGCGAGCTTTTGGATTCATTGGAAAGGTAACTGCACTGATTTCCATAAGGTCAACCTCTCTGAGCATACGCTTCTTGCCACGCTCATCATAGCTGTACCCTTTGGCATCAACCCTGTAACCCACAGACAAACCATCTATTGCGCCCATTTTCATAAGCTCATAGACCTCTTTGCCCTTTTGGGTGTTCATTGCAAGCTGGCCTTTGACATATAAGCCGTTGCCATCTTCTTTGATTTGTGTGTAAACGCCGATTGGCTCTTTGGTGTCATGCTGGAAAAGCATTTTGATTTTCCGCGCACCCTTGGCTCTTAGTGATTTACGAAACGCCCCATTGACGACAACATCATTTCCTAAATCTTTGTTACCGAATACAGACGCATAACCTTCAAACATACCTTTGTCTTTATCATCGTCATCATCTTCATAGGCTTTTAACTCTAGGTCAGCCTCGCAATCAATGTATCCAGTTTCAAGAAATTTGACCTCATCACATTCTTCAAATGCTGGGGCATCATCCATCACAGTCTCCTTTTTACCATCACGGTAACTGCTCAGACAGACTGCAACCCGCTGGTCACGCTGTGAGTATTCAGCAAGCATTGTGCTATCATCCATGCACCTTGCCATAAAATCCGATTCTGCCTCACCGCTTGTCGGCTTTGGTATTGGCATACATCGCTCCTATTTTTGTACATCATACACTCAAGTAAGACAATAGACAACAGTTACAGACTTTTAACATTTATTGCAATTATTTTACATTTTATTGTTGACATATGAAAACATTATGGTAGGATGATTATATTGAATGATTAATTAAACCACGGAGAGACCAATGACTTACACAGAAAACGAAATGAAAATTCTGAACATCCTAGCCGACAATCATGGCTCACAATGGGATACTGAAGATGATGATAACTCACCACACATTGATACATACGAATTGACAACCGATGGCTCTGGTCAATGCGGTACAATATTTTCAAAAAATGATCTTGACCCTAAAATTTTCAGAGGTGTCATCTCAAGCCTGATTAAAAAAGGTTCTTTGATCACTGACCAATACGACACAATGACAGACCCGCGCAAAGGCTTTTTGCCCATGATTTCTATTGCAATCAGCTTTGATACATTCAACGAGATCAGAAAGGCGGCGGCTTAACAGCCCCGCCCACCCTGCGGAGGTAAAAATGCAGACATTTACAATCATCTTGAAAATCTTAATCGGCATTATGGGCATGGCTATGTTCTGCTCTTTGCCAATTTTATTTTTTCTTTAGACCACGGAGGCGACCATGACCGAACAAATACTTAGATTTCGTAATGAAAGATGCGCCAGATATTTTGCCGATAATCACGGCTACGAATATCTTGGCTTTGTTAAAGAATACACCACATTCTCTATCTCACGCGGCTCTGGAGACATCAGCCATGTAGATGGCGGTTCTTATCAGGTACGAAAAGAGGTAAGAGATGAAGCCGTTTAACAAAGTTCAGCCAAATATGCCACCGATGAAAGATTGGCTTGCTGATATGATGAAGGCAATGCAGAAGGTCAAACCAAGACCAACCCGCAAACAACTCATAAATTCCTATTATGCCGCCAAGAATGATGACATCAGAGTTAATGACATTTATCAGGTGGCTATTGATTGGGACAGTGAGAAAAATGGCGCATTGACCCCAGACCCATCAATCAAGGTTATTCATCTATCCATAAAACGCAGAGATAAACAGCCAATTATGGATTATCGTGACCTTATGGACATAAAAGATGCTCTGGTGGGCAGTGAGTTTGAGGCATTGATGATATACCCAGCCAGATTTCGTGAACACGATATGGCTAACCAATACCATCTATGGATTCCTGTGAATAGAGAAACAGAAGAAGGTGTGGGTATACCGTTCGGCTGGAATAACGGACGCAAGGTATTTGACAAAGACCATGCTGGTGCAACACAAAGACCATTTAGGGAGGATTAAATGTATTTTACAGAACAAAATAAAGATGTCGTAAAAGCCGCCTACGACAAGGCATATCAAGAATCAATCAGAGAAGGGGCGAGGTCAATGAGTGATATTGATATATCTATTAGGCAAAAAATGACAGAAATGGGCTTTGTATTGGCAGAGCCGCCATCTCACCCAGAATTTGGCTAGATTATGCAACCCTTGAATCTGGCATAGGCTTTTCTCTGATAGGCCTTTTGAACGCCAAGGCATCAATCACTTTTTCAATTGGAAAATCACCCCAGTTCTCACCAGAGAGTTGGGGTTCTTCTTTGAAGACCTCTTTGTATAAACTTAACCAATCGTCTGTTGACACAGCCAATTGCATTCGTCTCATTAGTTCAGCATCATCCATCTGCTATCTCTTTCAACATTCTTTCAAATTCTCTTACCAAATTGGGGAATAGCTTTCGCGCTTCATTCATTGCTTTTTTATTTCCGTGTATAGCAAACAGATTAGCAAATGTTTCGTAATAAAACGACCCTGACCTTTTATAATAATTTCTACCATGACCCCACGCGCTAAAATCAGTGAAGAAACTACCCTTGGTCATCGCATCAATTATATCTGATATAGAATTTGCACCATCGTATCGCGGTGACCACGCTTGATACTGGAATGACATACCTTTTCTTCTGCCTCTTTTATATATTTTTGTTTTTTCCACCTTCTCTAAAAATCGCTCTCTAAGCGTTTCAAGTTTTGGCTTAGTGTCTGCGCCTAATCTAAAGCCTAACATATCATCAAAATCCGTTCCCTCGACTGCCAAGCCTAAAGATTTGGCATCGTCAATAAATGCCCTTTGGAAGCCCTTATCTTGTTGCGACAAGTACCGCATTTTCTTTGATGCTATAAAATCGACATGATGCCCATATTCATGCTCTAAGGTATTAGATTCTAAATCAGAGGAAATAAGCATAGTCTCTCTCTGATAAAAGCCTCTTTTTGATTTCTTGATGGTGTTTGGCTTTGGCAATTTAATTGCTGCCGCCAATGCTAAACCAGACAGATTATCATTTAGCTTTTCATTATACTGTTGTCGTATCTTTGGCGAGGATACAGATAGCGTGCTTGCAATATCTAGCTTGCCCCTCACCTCTTGTGTTGGCGGCTTGTCATCTACGAATACCTCATCTTCTGGGCTTACATAAAGAGTTACACAGCGACAGTTTATAACATTAGCTGCGCCACCTCTTGGGTCACCAGTATATCCCATGGGGACACCGCCCACGATGAAATCTTCATCAAGAGGGATTTCTGTGCCATTGGCGGCAACATGAGTTGCTCTTGCCCTTGCATCTGCCACAGCCACCCATCGTTTCATTTGATTTGGGATATTGAGGCTTGCATTTATGGCATGGTTTCCATAGCTGGCGGCAGAATGTGTCTCTGTTCTTGCTATTGTATTTGCTCTGTAACGACTAAAAGGACTGTCTGTAGATTCACGTATATTTTTGCCTATTTGAGCAACCCCTAGACCTTCTTGTAAACCTTGCTGAACAACCCTGTTAATTTGGTTCATGGTAGTATTGCTAATTTGCACTACTCTGATCGCTCCAAAGTCTCGTATATAATTTCTAATAATATTTTCAAACTGACTTTCTTGTTTTTGATCACGCAAAATTCGTAAACCAAATGCTTCAATGACAGCCCTATAATGACTGTCTAATACTGCCTTGGTATCTTTTTCTAAATCTCTATCTGTCGCAATCAATCTACCTGATTCAACAAATTCTTTTTCAGCATTTTTACCAGCATCACGAAATACATTTTGAATCTGCATACGCAGTTTACGTTCAAACCCCAAGCGCAATCTGTTCTGCTCTATAAATTCTTTTCTGGCACTAACCTTTCTTCGTGTGGTTTTGTTCTGAATGCTTGGGTATGATTTTACCTGACCGCTTTTAAAGGGTGCTGGCACATCAGTATACGAGGGTGATTTTTGCGATTTTGTCATCAATCGCCTGTTCTGAGAGGGTGACCTTTCGGTAAAAGGTCAGTATCAAACTTGGCACGCTTAAATCTACCAGTTCGCACCGCCCCTAAAAATACGTTTACCCTTGCATATGCCCATTGATCGGAACTTGAGACGCTTGGTCTAACAGATGATGGATTTGTATTATATGCTCCAACACCTCTACGGAATACAGCAGAAAGCATACGCAATGTAACGCGCTTACCTTTTTTGTCACCATGCTTATCGTTATGTTCTTTTACTTTTTTTGCTAACCCTTTTTTTACAGATTCGCTTATTTTTACAGCCTTTTCTTCAAAATGATTATCAATTGGCTGAATGTCCTCTAATATATCATTTTTACCATCACGTTCTTTGTCTAACTTTGCGGCTGTACGCCTAGCCCATGTTTGACCAGCATCGCCACCCCATAACAGCCAAGCGATTTTCCCTGCGCTTGGATAACCTTCTTCACCTCGGCGGAAACCTTCGGCTCTTTTATCTACCTCATGGCGGCTAAAAAAACTGTGCATTCGCCTTACCGTTCTAGGCGACAATCTTTCTTTGGAGACAAGCTGGACTGCTCTTGCGACACCGACTTCTGTTCCCCCTCGGTTGAACTCTTTGCGCATGGCAAGACCGCGTTCAGCCTCTTTCGCCATTGCGTCAGTTGGCGTTGTATCAACATCTGATTCCGCCTTCGCATCATCACCGAGTTCCTCATCTTGCTTTGGAGTTTCTAAATCTTCGCCAACCAAACGTCTATAATCTGCATGGCTGGCACATGGCATAAATACCCTGCCGTTATCGGTATCGTGAAAATGAGTGCCAAAACATCCAATTTCTTCAGCTCTTTCTGCGGCCTCGTCTTCTGTTGTAAATACATCACGAGCTACACGTTCTTTTGATTGCTTTGGTGTTGTTAAATCTGTGCCTGTGAGCCTTCTGTAGTCCGCATGACTGGCGCAAGGCATATACACCTTGCCGTTGTCTGTATCATGGAAGTGAGTACCGAAACAGCCTATTTCTTCAGCCCTAGCTTGAGCCTCACTTTCAGTTGTAAATACATCCTTTGCAACTTTCGCTTTGCTTTCGTCAATAATTCCGTAAGCTTTTTCCGCATCCTGTTCAGCCTCCTGTCCTTGGGTTGGTTCGGCTTCTGTGCTTCCCAGAGGAAAAAGATTAGCCGCGATATAGACATCATCACCTCCCTGTATTGGCTCAAGACCTAAACGCTCTCTTGCCTCATTCCTTGAAATAATCCCTTCTCTTACTGCTTGAGTGACGTTTTCGTATATTCGCCGCCTTCTTTCAACCATTGCTGGCACTGCTTCAAAATCATACTCTATTCGTATTTCTTCACCATATACAGGAGCCAACCATTCATTCAAATCAGACTGCACCCGTCGGGCTAGCGGCATTATTGTTTCCTCGTAAAGAGCTAGCCGCGCTTCTTGGACATTCGCATACGTCTGCGCGTCTGGTATGCCAATAAGTTGACTTGGCACCCCAAAACAAAGAGCGATATCCTTTGCCGCCATGTTTCTCTGTTGCAGAAAATCCATGTCTTTAGGTGTAAGACCCATTTCACGCCAATCAAAATCACCTTCCAGTAATAACGGCTTTCCCGCATTAGCCGCGCCAGTATATTTGACATTCAAATCATCCCTTAATTGTTGGCGTTGCCCATCCGATAACTGTATTGGTAAGCCCCTGTCACTTTGTGGCTTGAATACGATAGCACCGCTTGGTCTTGCGCCATTGTTTAATAAGCTGATATTATGCTTATTGATGGCGTTATGATTATCAATATCTACTGCCGCCGCCATAAGAGGCGATAACCCATAATAATCATCTAACGGATTATACAGCTTCATATGCTTAACTTCAGATTCCCCTGTGATTGGGTCTGCATCATATGTTTTGACCACCTTGCCGCCAAGAACATACTCATAGGCTTCTGGGGTTGAGGTTTTGGATGGCTTCACTCTCACACGATCTGGACGCAAAAGATAAAGTTCTCGCACCTCACCGCCTACATCAGATCGAATGGCGTAATTATTTCCAGATAACAACAAATACGAATATACAGCTTGGAAATACTCAACACCCGCTTGTGATGGGTTTGGCCTTTTCAACAATGCCAGCAATGGGTGCTGATCTAATTCATCGTCACCCTGAAATAACTTGAATGGGATGCAAGCCGCGCCATTGGCTATCTCGTTAATGCAACGATACACTACAGCATTTTGCCTATAGCCTTCGTCTGCGTAAGCCTCATAATTATCTTTGCGATAATGGTGAGCGTTATTCACGCTTAATACAACTTGTGGAGCTTCTTTTATCTCTATTGTGTCACGTTGTAAAAATTTGAAAAAATCTTTGATGCCAGCCATTATGAAATTCTCCAAGTAGCCGTCCCACTGGATTGGCTCAGTTCTGTCAACGCCCAGACTAAGGCATCAAGTCTATCGGGTGATTTACTACTCCCAGCCGAAAACGAACATAATTGTTCTTCTAATTGCTTGAACGCGCCAACATGAGAAACCCTGCTCTGTTCATATAAAGCCGCTATTGGCTCTGCCCTCACCAACTTACCTCTTGACGCTCTAACAGGGGTATAAGGCACGTTCTGATCAATATTTCTTAACAGCCTTTCTACTAAATCGCCACCATTATTAACCTCTGCCACAATCCTATCGGCTTGATACTTATAAAACATCTCTATAGCCGTACGACCCCAGCCATCAGGAGTCATCCTACCAGAAACATCGTCGATTACATAGTACCTTTGATTGTTTGCCTTTCCAGCAACAATTATACCAGTCTCGTCTGAATCTTCATTGTTTGTAACGGCTGGATCAATAGCCACAACAATTCTATTTAAGTCTGGCATTTCGTCTTTTGTTATTCTTGTTTCATCTAAACGCCTATACGACCATAATGCGCCTTCAATATCTTCAAGCAATTCTGCATAAAGCTCTTGTCTGCCCAATCTAGTTCCATCGTATCTTTCTTTTAACTGGTCTAATGCAGACTGCGCTAAATTCTCATGGTTTTCAAACGTGTTGCCACTGGTAAGGTATACATCTTTGTGTTTTCGACTGACAAGGTTGCTTATTATTTTAGTGGGTCTTGGTGTTGTGGTAATTATGAGTTGCGGCTTTTCCCCAAGGCGTAAACCAAACATCATTTGATCATAAGCCTCTGGATATCTCCAAGCCGCCAATTCATCTGCCCATATACGATGAAACTGTGGACCACGTAGGCGGTCTGGTTCTATTGCGGCATAGCCCTGAATGATAGAGCCATTCCATAACCTTATTTCCATTGCAGAGCGATTGTACGCATTCCCATCGCCTTGCCATAAACACTCTTTTGGTATGCAAGTTAATAATCCAGACGGTCCCTCAAAACAGACCCGCCTTAAATCTCCCCTTGTTGGAGCAACAACACCACACCTGACGTTTGAATTTGCCATCGCAAATGCACAAATATCTTCTGCCCCTGTTCTGGTTTTACCCCATCCGCGACCAGCCAATATCAGCCAAATTGACCAATTACCATCAGGTGCTATTTGTTTTTGTCGAGCTGACTTTGCCCATTTTACAAAGCTGTTAAAGGCATGGCTTTCTTCATCAACGAATGAACTAGATAATTTTTGCAAATATTGCAGTTTATCTTGTTTTGCAACTTGAAAATTCATGCTTGGTACTTTGCTTTAGGCAAACTATCATCAATTTCAAAATTTATATCGTGATAGACACAATATCCGATAACTGAGAAAAGTAAATTACTGGGGTCAGCACAAGCATAAATCATAACATGAGGGTCTCCATCATCGTCTTTGATTAGATTCAGCCAATAATTTTCTCCCCTACCTTGCCAGCTAAATATATTAGCCGAATCTGATAACGCGGTAAATTCTCCCGCCACGCTTGAGAGATAACTTAATGTCCAATCAAACATATTTTGGTCAGTCACTTTTTTTACTCCTCACCAAATCTGCAACAACAGAAAAGGCTTCATTTAAGGCTGTTTCTCCCCTGTCTTCAGTAATCACATCATGCTTATCCCTTTGACCAAGTAGCTGTTTGCCTAACCAGATTGCCATGGCTGTACTATTCATATCGTTCATAATCTGCATTTGTTTACGTCTTACAGATAACTTACCGACCTCTCTGCCACGATTTATTGTAGCCCTGATCTCTGGGTCGTTTGTATATTTATCTTCAAGGGTTCTTAACGGCACTCTAAAATAAGCCGCCAATTCTGGCATCGTGCAATTCAACGCACTCAATCTTTCAAGCTCATCAAGGTTGATTTCGATTTTGGGTCGACCAACAGGGTTTTTTTCCTTAACTTGATTTGTTTTTTTCTTAGGTCTACCAACTTTATTAGCCATTTTTTTGCCCTTTTTAATATACCACGGAAATTATTTACGACCTTATGGTTTTTAATTTCATTCCGTATTCATTAACTCCCTGTTTTACAACGTAATCATCTTTCAGTATTAGCCGATTTTCTTTTTTGAATTTATTGTAGTTCACATGATGATGAGGTCTACCATATCGCCATACCATTTTACTTACATCTGGGTGAAGCCTCATTTGCATTGCAGATTTTGGCGCGGTTCCCTCTTTGGCGTAAAATTCTTGTGTATTACCGCCCTTAACAGTTTGGGTATTTGCTTTTTCTTGCAGAAAGGCATTGAACTGTATTGTACACCATTTAGCCTTTAGCATCTGAAGCGATAGGTCTGTATCTTCGTTATATCTGCCCCTCCATCTGAAAGGAACATCATTACGGATTAGATTGCATGAGTAAATTCTGGTGTTGACTGTGAATGGTCCGTAATCTTTTGCCCACTTGTCTACAACAAAGAACATATAATTCGGACCCGCCATAGCAACATTCTTGTAGCGAAGCACAAAATCTTCCATAGCCTTGAATGGCGTTCCATCATAGCACTTGATGCGCTTGTTATCTCTCCATCTGCGAAACGACTTGATGTTGTCGTCCATCACCCAATGCCAAGCGTGCCCCTCAGAAATCGCATGTTCCCAAATAAAGTTTCGCGCGGCTCCTGGTCCCTTGCTACGAGTTGCGCCAAGGTCATCACAGGTATCGTATTCATCTTGAAATTTTTTATCTAAAATAAGTAGCTTATCTTTATCTACATGCTCTAAATAGTCTTTGTATTCTTGTTCTTCTATCACAAGGCGATATGGCACCTGCATTGAATCTAGTGCCTTTGCAGTTAATCTGCTATCTGCCCTTCCCTTTGATGGGATGTATAAGGGAAATTGCGGATTATTCACTTGTGTATCCCTTATCTTTTAATACATCATTTATTCTTACTGGATGCCACATAGAGGTCACTGGAACGCCATTGCGTTTTTCTTGTTCACTGTCTTTGATATCTTGCCCTATTCTTTGCGACAAGTCCGCCAAATCATCAGAGTTTCGCACATGAATAACGACTGTCCTGTAAGGCTTCAGGTCTTGATGGTCGAATGATGGCATATCATTCCAATGCTCTTCTGGCTTAAACCAATCCGCTTGAACATCATCTATAGATAATAAGCTATCAAGTTCCGCATCTTCAAAACCTAATTTGCTTAAATCAAAATCACCATTGATGAGGTCGTTTAATTCTTCTGTGAGGAACTTATATTCCCAATCGGTATCTTGATTGAGCCTATTATCGGCTATTCTGTATGCTGTAGCCTTCTTTTCGTCTAAATCAGCAACTACCACAGGCACTTCTTTTAAACCTAATATTTTAGATGCCGCATATCTCGTGTGACCCACAACAATAACAAGGTTTTTATCTACAACGATGGGTTGCTGAAACCCATACTCTTGTATTGATGCCGCCACCTTTTCTGCATTTGGGTTTTTTCTGGGGTTTTTTTGGTATGGCGTAAGCTGATCTAGCTGTATGGTTTCTATGTTCATGTGATAGCCTTTTGTTGCTCCCCATATTGGGATATAAAAACTATACGATAAAAAATAAACAAAATAAAGGGGACTGAGCCGAAGCCCAATCCCCTAAAAACCATTGGTGTAGGCGACCAAACCATTCACCACGGAGGCAATCATGCGATTGCAAGAAAATATTATCACAATATATTGTGTTGTCTAGTATTAAATCCAACCAACCCTTGTATGTCTGTGTAATAACATTCCCTCGTTCATAATCTTTGACCATATAAACCAAGCATACGCTGTCGTGCCTGTAGATTTTTCTGGCTTTTCCTCATCTCCCCGCCACATTGTAAGTCTTTTAGAAAACACAAGTATATGAGAAGGCGGGAAAACATCATAAATTTCAGATTTTCGTGACTGCCCTTCTAAAAACGCCAACCGAAGTAAAAATGCAAATTTATCTATTTTCAATTCTATGCACTTATGTACAAATTCGTTCGCAAGTTTAAATGGTGGGTTTGTAATAACATTTGATGCAAGAGCCTTTTGCTCCATGAGGAAATCAATATTTGTTTTTCCAAATCCAAAATCATTAAGGTCTGTGCTTATCACATTGTGACCTCTTTGCGCCAAAACATTGCTTATTGCGCCATTCCCACACGCTGGCTCCCAAATATCTCGCTCAAATTCCTGTCTATCTAACAGTGCCTTTGTTGCCTCTGGCGGTGTAGGGTAAAAATCATCTATCTGCCTATTAGAGTTTTTCATTTATTTCTGCCTCATCTACAACAAATTTATTTGATTTTTTTAGATTATATTGTCTTGAGACAATTCTAAGGTTCTGATGAATATGCAATCCAGAACCTTCAATGCCGCACTTGCTACGATAGGTAAGTGGAAAAATATGGTCAACGTGCCAAGTGTTCTTACCGTCTCGTTTATTTCGCCTTGATCTTTCCATATAAATTGCATTGATTTTAAACCTATCAGCCCAGCGTGGCGTTTGGTTTTTTATAGCCTGATGATGCTCGTATCGTTTCTTTGATACCCGCTGTGCTTTCTGCCTAATTTTGAGCAATTTAAATTGACGGTCTGGCTCATAATGCAGTTTCATTGATGTTGATAAAAACAATTTGGCATTTGTGAGATTTTCTGACCACGGTTTATGCCTGCCCATAAAATGAAACAGATCATATACCTCACCTTGCACTCTCAATTTCAATTTGAAAACACGCTTGGTCAACTGCTTTTGGTCTGTCCGTACAAACAACATAGTGCAACCTATGTCATGGGTGTTCCCGTGAAATGAACTTGAATACTGGTCTGTCTTTTTTGCCAGCATTTTGTAGAACACATCTGGTTCATCACGCCCAACCTTGCTCGCTTCAATTAAGCCCCCAACCACTGGGATGTATTCTTCATTGATGCTTTGGTTTATTTTTGAACCCTTTTTTCGGTGTGTTTTGTAATTAGCATAATAGGTATCTGTTGCGATCACATAATTCTCTGGCAAACCCTCAACGGAGTCTGTGCCTTCAAACCATTCAACAATACGCTCATGCCCCCGAATGTCTGGCGCTTTCGTAAACCCATCAAACATCTGTATCTCCAAAATGGCTCACTGCTTCTTGCTGTATTAACTCTGCCTCATAGATATGCCGCGTAAGGTTGTACCTAAAGAACGCCTCGCCTATCGAACCATACAGCCCCTGTTCCCTGATTTTTCGGATAATAACCCGCGTCTGATCGGCCTCGAAGTCTCTGTGAACCACTATTCCCACATCACACATATTATTCCAATGCGCTGAACCTGATATATCGTAAAGACTTGGGGGCGGGTACACTCCATCTGAGCCTCTTTGCATTTTTGCGGGGTGGGCAACCATCCACATGGCAACCTCGTGAGTTCTACAGAACTGTTTGCATCTGCTTACCAAATCACGGATATGCTCATCCTCTCTTTTGTTTCCATCTCTGGTAGCGTCAATTTCATTATATGGGTCAATTATAATTCCTTTAACGCCATGCCTAAGGCACGCTGATTTAGCCTTTGTTAACAGCCAATCTATTGTTGGTAATGAATCTTCGCTTTCTATAAAATGAAACCTATTATCTAAAAATAACATAGCCTCTGTAAGTTCTTCTTTTGTCATTCTTGGGTTTGGTCCGAAATCAAACGGCTTTGCCATCACCTTTTCTGACAACCGCCTTATATGATTGGCTGTACTGTGTTCTGGTGAAAAAATGGCGAATTTCCAACCATGGTTCTTGGCTAGATTTACTGAAAGCTGATCTATAAAATTAGATTTCCCATGATTTGGGATGCCAGTTACAATGGCGAATGTAGATGGCATGACCTTATAAATTTCATCTAATGATGCAAAACCAGTAGATATGGCTTTTTGAACATTGCCATCATAAATATTGAAAACCTCTTTTTCGTAATCTTTAACAGTGTATAATCCGTCTATGGGGTGTGGAGCCGCCAATCCTATAATCTCCCTTAACACATCGGCTCCATGCTCCACTAAACATTCATTCGCATCCTTGCATTGTATGTCGTGATTATTTGGGTACTCTATTGTCCAGCAACGGTCTTTACCGAACCGATGTATCAATTCCAGCTTCAACGCTTGCCCCGCCTCATCTGCATCAACGGCTATTATTACCTTCTCCGCCTCATGCAACCATTCACAATTCTGCAATGCTTGAAATCTTTTATCATGTTCATCAAATTTTGCAGTCTTGGGTGCGCCATCTGGCAATGTAACTGCATATATAAAACCAGCTTCCCACATAGAAAGCACATCCATTTCACCCTCAACAAAAATTACTGTCTTTGAGCCTGTTTCATCCCACCACTTTTTAACAGCATCCATATTGAACAGCGTTCTCTCTGCCCCATTCTCCTGTCTAAACTTCTTATCCTTGGTTCTATATTTTATGTTAACCAGTTGCCCATCCTTGTGATAGGGGAACGCATAACAGGCCTCTTCACCATTCCCGAACCAATTGCTTGTTCTAGTAATCTGAAATGCTGCAACAGTTTCTTTGCTTATGCCGCGCCTTTTGAACCATTCAATCATTGGCTGGCTTTCTGCATCAGCCTGTTTTGGCGGCGTGGGGCGTTTATATTCTACTGGCTTCACATATTGCCCATCTGGTTTATAGTTAGCCCCAGCCACAGCCCCAGACCATTCGCAATGGTGGCATTTCCATACCGCACCACCATCAGGCTCTATCGTTACCGAAAGGCACTGGTCTGTTTTATTTTTTCTCGTATGGGAACATTCTGGACAAGTGGTCTTGTGATCGCCAACTTTCCAGTTGCGTAATTGTATTCTATTATCAAGTAATTTTTGCATTTGGTCACCCCGCTAATTGGTTTTTATTTTTACTTATAGATTGCTCCTCTTGCACTGTCTCCCATCTTTTTTGATTCAACCACGTTGTGGCATGAGGTATAAATTTTTTATCTTTTCCAATGGTTGTTCTTTTGAACCTACAGGTCTTTAAAAATAAATCCCTTACGTCAATATCTTTATCTACAACCCTTTTCCAAACTTCATATGCCTTGGCTTTTGAGCCATCATTACGAGGATATGCGTTCCACCATTCTAAAAACTCAGGAACATATTTGTCACCCCTCTTTGTTTTATCTTCTTGTATAACTCTAATAGTATTGGGTGTCTTATTTGTCACCCTCTGAGTGTCGATTCTGTCACCCCTATTCATATTTAAAATAAATCTATTGCTTGTCTGCTTTCCAGTATCAGTAAATCTTTTTTCAACCGATACAAGGCCATCATCATATAATGACTTTATAGCCCTCATTATAGAACGCTCATTACACTCACATAATTTTGCAAGATGTTTGTAACTTGGATATGTAGAATTGTTCTCGTCTGAATAATTGGCGAGCATTAATAGAACTAATTTCGTAAGAGAATTTTTACAGGACTGTTTTGCCGCCCAAGACATCGCATCAAAACTCATAAATACCTCCGTATTGTTGGTCGCCTAAATCACAAGGTAATCTACAAATCTTTTGCTGTAAACCATTGACCGAAAGATGCTTGGCTTATTAAGATAAAAATATGTTGCATTGCCCAACCTGTTCATCAAGAAATCATAAGGTTTCTGCTTACACACCCAAAGATATGCCAGATGGTAAAACCAGAAGGCGGGAATGTTTAGATTGCAAAACAAAATTTTTTACTATGGAAAGCGTCTTTATTTACCCAGCGGTAGAAAAAAACGTTAAGAAAAAACCAAAAACCACAATAAAAAACAAATTTTCACGCAATGGTAAAAGAATACTCAGGCCAAGAAAACCAATGCCTAGTTTAGAAATAGAACCAGATTTTGATGACCTGACAGACGAAGAACTAGAAGCGCATATTTTTTCTAATTAAAAATGATATTTTTTTACATATATTGTTGACATATGAAAACATTATGGTAATATATATATATTGATTGAACCAAACCACGGAGACTAAAATGAATATTCAAATCGGAAACATTGTTAGGGTTAGAAACACCATTGGCAAGGTGATTAAGATAACTCCTAAGAATGATATTAACAAATGGAAGCATGATGAAATTGTAATTTCTATTTCTAACAAAAAACCCAAAATTGTTAAACCTACACAAATTGAAATTATCAAATAACCACGGAGACCAAAATGACCGATTTTATTAGAGCCGCAACCACCGAAGACATGGCACAGGCATATAGCGACACCTTCAAAGATGTTCATGGCGTAAGACCTCGCCATACAGAGGGCTGGGCTTTTGAAGATTACGCATCTGCCATTCAGGGCTTGCAGATAACCCTTGAAGAAGATTTAAGGCAAGAAAAAGCAGAAAAACTAGCCGCCATCAATGCGACACTTGCGGTTGGCGCACCTGACTTTGAAACAGCACAGCGTTGGCTTGAGCAAGCTTGGGAGTGTGTATAATGGACATTACCGTAAACATTGAAAAGGTCGACACCAAAAAATTCCAAATTAATGTCACGATTGATGAGGCACACTTAAAAGCATGGGCGACTGATTATGTTTCAGACCAAGAACATGATTTCAAAATTGTAGATGG
>Ga0098043_1000016_pt1 | contig 48456 bp, 66 predicted proteins | sample 9B_taG_FD_92581 | JGI IMG/M metagenome (GOLD analysis project Ga0098043, IMG submission 92581) | Marine viral communities from the Subarctic Pacific Ocean - 9B_ETSP_OMZ_AT15188_CsCl metaG | ecosystem: Environmental > Aquatic > Marine > Oceanic | place: Subarctic Pacific Ocean | collected 2015-01-10 | reverse complement strand
GTTTCTGACCGTGACCGACACGTTATTGCCTTTGGCTCTGACGGTTTAAACAGCAGTTCATCAGCAACGGACGGTAACGGTATACAAGACCCTTTGCTTATCCGTTTTTCCGATCAAGAGAATCCTACAGAATGGTTTCCTACCTCAACAAATACAGCAGGTGACTTGCGCTTGGGAGCAGGCTCAACTTTTGTACAGGCTGTAGAAACAAAACGTGAGATACTTGTGTGGACAGATACTGCTCTTACATCTATGCGGTTTATAGGGCCACCATTTACTTTTGGTCTACAACAGCTATCTAGTAATATTACAATTATGAGTCCAAATTCTGCTTTAGCGACAGAAGATTTTGTATTTTGGATGGGTATTGATACGTTTTATGTCTATGATGGACGAACACAAACACTACCCTGTACAGTAAAAGACAAAGTATTTTTAGATTTTAACCTTACGCAAAAAGATAAAGTAGTTTCAGGTGTAAACTCTGAATTTAGCGAAGTAACGTGGTTTTATCCGTCTGCTAGTTCTAGTGACAACGATCGTTATGTTACATACAACTATGGTGAAAAGGTATGGTACTTTGGTACGATTGAAAGAACGGCATGGTTGGACCGTGGAACTCGGAACTTTCCCATAGCCACAGGAAGTAGCGTTATATACAACCACGAAATAGGGTTTGATGATGATGGTTCTGTAATGACTGCTTTTATAGAATCAGCGTCTATAGACGTTGACGATGGTCATAAGTTTGTTACAATTACAAAAATTATACCTGATTTAACTTTTAATGGGTCGACTAACCTCAGCACTCCACAAGCGACGTTTACTATAAAATCTCGAAATAATCCAGGAGCAGACTTTAGTAATACAACAAGTGGTATTGCTACTAGGATTCAATCGACACCTATTGAAACTTTTACAGAACAATTAAACGTTCGTTCAAGGGGTCGTTCCTTTGCCCTCCGTTTAGAGTCCTCTTCTCTTGGTTCTAAATGGAAACTTGGTAGTCCAAGGTTAGATATTCGTGCAGATGGGAGACGTTAATGTCAAGTAATCAAATAGCACCTCCTAGATTACCAGAACCGCCAGTTGTTTATGAAATATCTTATATGTCCGATTTAATAAGGGCTTTAGAAACTTTTATTGAACAGGAAAGAAACCCTGGAGAACTAAGAGGAACTAGAATTACATTAACTGATCTCCCTACTTCAGCTACTGGTTTAGAAACAGGATCACTTTATAACGATTCAGGAACTGTAAAGGTTGCTCCATGAGCTTGCGAAAAAATCCTAAAGAGAGTATGTTTAGCTTGAGGTATAAATGATGAATGCACCATATCAACAAACAGCTGAAGGTTTAGCGTCTCTTGGTCGTTATGAAGATTCATATATCGTTCATGCGGCTGAAGGTGAAACCGTTATTCCTGAAGAAGTTTTAAAATCTAATCCACAGCTTAAAAACGACCTTTTTAAACAAATGCGGGCTATGGGTATCGAAGACCCTAACCGTTATGTTGTTGGTAATGCCTTAAATTCTATTAACCCACAAACTGGTCAGCCAGAATTTTTCTTTAAATCTATTGGTAAACTTCTAAAAAAAGCAGCACCAATTATTGGTTCTGTTGTTGGTGGTGCTATTGGTGGTCCTTTTGGAGCCGCTATCGGTGGAGGTCTTGGTTCGTTAGCTGGAGGTGCTTCACCTGAACAGGCGTTGATAAATGCAGGTTTAAGTTTTGCTGGAGCTAAGTTTGCTGGCCCTGCTATGGATAAAATGATTTCTGGTGCGCCAGTAGCGGGTGGTGTCGGTCCAACTGCTTTAAAGACCATAGGTTCTTCGCTTTCAGGAGCTGGAGGTGGGGGTATTGCAAGTGCGCTTCCTGCAAGTATCGCTAATATGGGGGTAGGAACAGCCGCCGCTACTGCACTTGCGCCTGTAGCGGGTTCGCTACTTTCTGATGCCTTTAAACCTCAAGAAGAAACGGCTACAAGTGCTGGTCCAAGCGTTGTTTCAGAATATTATGCAGCACTTGCACGTGGCGAAAATCCTCCAATACCAACAGAGCTTATCCCTCCACCCGAGGATTCTTTAATAAAAGGCGGTAATTATACAAGGCCGCCTACTGTAGAAGAAGTGTTATTCCGTTATGACCCTGTTAGAGAAAGACCCATGTTTGCTAGGGCGGCTACAGGCGGTTATATTGTCGGTCCAGGAGGACCAACTGATGATTTAATACCTACCCTTTTATCGAATACAGAATTCGTTATGACAGGTAAAGCGGTAGCGGGAGCTGATCCAACAGGTAGTAATAACCCTGATAAAGGTTCAAAAATAATGATGGGTATTATGCGTGCCTTTGAACAAGATTTTGATGATAACGCTCGAATGATGGCGTAGGAGAGTATTATGGCTACACAAACCGTAGAGCAAATTTCTAGACTTGCTCCATATATGGAGGATTATACTCGTAAGCTCTTAGAATCTGCTTATACGCAAACGCAAAATCCTCAAACGCTTCCTACTCAGCAAGTAGCTGCACTTGATCCTCTTCAGAAAAAAGCAGGTACACTTATAGATCAGGGTATTGGTACATACCAGCCTATGGTCACACAAGCCTCTCAGATGTTGTCTGATCCTAACGCTTATAAACAATTTATGTCACCGTACACAAGTGACGTCATTAACCAAGTAGGTCAGGATATTGCTCGTCAAACAGCAATGCAACAAAATCAGCTGGGAGGATCGGCTGTTGGTGCAGGTGCGTTTGGTGGTTCTCGCATGGGTGTTGCTCAGGGTGAAATAAGTAGAGCTGGGCTTGGTCAGTTTGCAGACACAGCCGCACGTTTAAGAGAAGCTGGTTTTTCAAGTGCTCAAAATTTAGCTGGTCAACGAGCGGGTCAACTCGGTCAGATGGCTGTAACTGGACAACAGCTTGGGCAACAAGATATTTCTAATCTACTAGGAATTGGTTCTCTTTATCAAGGACAGTCACAAGCGGTTGCAGATGCTCAAAGAGCAAATGCTTTACAGTCTCAGTACGAGCCTTACCAGCGTCTTGGCTTCTTTAGTGATATACTTCGTGGTGTACCAACATCAAGCTCAACTATCGGCGTAAGTACAGCCCCTGACCCTAGTCCATTAAGTCAAATGGCTGGAATTGCAGCAACAGGTTTAGGTTTAGCTGGACAACTTGGTTACAGGCCGTTTGCGGCGTAGGAGATAAATAATGACTCTTGATCCTTCGACCTTGACACCTGCGGCTGTAAAGTCGCGGATGTTACAAGACCAAAGCGCACCACAAATGTCGTTTCCGCAAGCGACACAACCAACTATGAGTATGCCGCGAATTGATGCAGTTAATCAAAAATCTTTGATTCCTGGTTCTGAATTAGATACTAATTCATCTGATGATGCATTTGCTCAACAAATTGGTGTAGATATTTTTGGCTCTACTTTAGAAAATACTTCTCCTGAAGCTATTGCATCTATGGCTACAGATAACGCTGATGATGTCGACGACTCTGTAAAAAATATATATTCTGGTCAAACTGACTTTGCTCAAATACTTGGTGCGCTTACGTCTATGGGTTTACAAGAAACAGCTACAGAAAAGCTGTTAAAAGAAGTAAGCGATGAAAAGGCCACACCTGAAGAAGCTCGTAAAAAAGTTAATGAGTTTTTTAAAATAGATACAGATAAAGAAACACCAATGTGGGCAGACGTAGCTTTATCTGTTGGTTTAAGTTTACTTCGTGGAGAAGGTGGTAAAGGTGAGTTTTTATCTGACATTGGCGTTGCAGGTGAACGAGGATTAAAAGTAGCACGAACTCGGCGTAAAGAGAAAAAAGCCGAAGACCTTATGTTAGATAAGTTGGCTTTTGGTGTTTTTAGAGAAGACGAAAAATCTCGTAAAACACTTATATCACAACTTACTAAACAACTTGGCGAAGAAAGAAAAGAAAGTAAAACATACGCTCTAAATCTTGCTAAGTTTTTTCAAAAGAACGAAGAAATAAATGAAACACAAGCAAAAAATAGAGCAGGTGCTATTACAAATACATTAAATACTTTTTCAACAGACTTAAAAGCAAAAGCTCTACCTATTATTGCTAAAAGTCCCGATGCGTTTAAAGGTGTACCAACTGACGAAATACCGTCCGTAATCTACGGTTTGTTAAAAAACGGTGGTCTAAATTTAGATGAAATTTCAGATTCTAAAAATATCGTAGAGTCAAATTTTATGATTACAGATGCAGATACTTATACTCGTTTTCAAACAGCGTTTCCAAGTTCGTTCCCAGAACCGTTTCAAGAAGGTAAAGAATATCGAGTACAAGGGTTTAGTGATAAGTCACGTGGTAAATCTCAGATGCCTATGACTTCTGTACTTTCAGTGGAAAAATCTTTAGGTGGTCAAGATGAATTATCTCGTTTGATTACTACAAGAAACGATTTAAATGCAGCATTAATTGCTTCTCCTGAGGATGAAAATATTAAACAACAACTTACAGAAGTAAACGGTCGTATTGATATTTTGTCAACACGTAAATCACCAATGAGTTATATCTTCGTAGATGGTAAAATGGTTGCGGCTGGGGAAGGCGCGGCTGGTGCGTATGCGCAAGCTGAAGCTATATCAAAAGGAACAGAACTATCTAAACAAGGTAATTCACTTGCAGCGGCTTATGGTCTAGGTGATAATATCCTTCGTTCTTTGGCTTCGACTCCTTCACCTGCTGATTCAGTTGGTGTTGTAGCAAACTTCGGTAAATTTATTGGGGGTGGACGTGGTCAGATAGACGCTGTAATTAACACTTTCGGTAATAACGCTTCAGATAATCAAGCTAATTATTTAAACGGCACTATTACTTCGAGTATGCAAAACAGCAGTCAACGAGTTGGTAATACAACCGTTGGTAGTGTGTTTAAAAGACTTGAAGCAATTACTCAAGGTAATACTGAAATTAAATCACAACTTATGAGTTTTGCCTATGCGTTAGCAGGTAGTCGTGAAACAGGTAAGTTGACAGATAAAGACGTTGCAGCAGCACTTGTTACTTTTGGTGGTGGCGATATTGCTGACGGTAAATGGTTTGCTAATCCAAACGTGCTTGTAACAGGTATTAATCAAGCTCTTGATACAGCAACAAACGCATTTGCTGTAAAATACGACAGTGCACATAACACACCTGATAATATTAAATATTTGCGAGATGTTGAAGGGCTATCTGAAACGGAAATCGCACGAAGAACTAAATTTAATTTACCTGATTTTATTAAAAAGAACGAAGGTATTCGTGAAGGACTTGGGGATCGAGTAAGTATTGTAAACGGTAGAGTACAGTTCCAAGGTCTTGATAAATACCGTGGCGATGGGGCTGGAAATGTAGATCCTGGTTCAAGTCGATTTACTCAGCAACAAATTACCGATTTTAATACTATAGATCGTTTGTATGAATTATATAAAGACGATACAGACCAACTAACTAAACTTATTCAAAGATTCGACGCTGAAACACTAGAAGCATATAGACGGTTTAAAAAAGGTGATAAATAATGTCAGTCGATCCCGTTCTTGATGCTATTATCTCACAGCGATTACAAGCAGCTTCTGCACAAACTGCTAGTAGTGGTCAAATACCAACAGCACAACCTTCTGTGCCTATGGATCAAGGTTCTTCGTTCTATGACCTTTATCCTATTCTTGGTGCAGGTGGCGCGACTCCATACGATATCCTCGGTCCAGAAGATGAATTATTATATAATCAACCTCGTCCAAAATCTAAGGGTGAATTAACACAAGAAGCAGGAATTTTAAACGAAGGTATCCCAACTGGTCTTCGTTTTGAACTTAGTACAACAACTTTATTTAATCCAGATCTTCAAAAGAAAAATGTAGAACATAATCTCCTTCGATATTTTAAAAGTGAAGGTTTAATTAGTGACAACTATGACCTTGGTTTACGGGTTGGTCCCGTTAGTGGACGTCTTGAGTTCCGTGATCCGAGGTTTGATGGTAAATATAATGTTGTAGACCCGTTCGGGGCTAAAGATATTCTTGGTGATATTGTAGATATTTCTGTAGATACATTGTTACCGATTGCTACAGAAGTAACGGCAGGTGTAGGCACAGCATTAATTCCTGGAGTTGGTCAAGTTCCTGGTGCTCCAATCGCAGCTGCATCATTAGCCGCAACAGCTACATCTTTTGGTCGTTTAAAATACGCTCAAAACCAAGGTTTTCTTTCGGACGAAATTACCGACGAAGACATAGCTATGCAAGCCTTAAAAGAGGGTGGTTTAAGTGCGGCGTTTGGTATTGGTGGACAAGCGGCTTATACAATGTTGCGGCCTATACTGCGGACTATGGGTCTATCAAGTCCAAAAATGGCGTTTGATATTGATGAACAAACGTTTTTAAGAGCTTATGAAAAGTATATGTCTTCACCAAAAGGCAAAGCCGCATCAGAAGCAGGAGTAACTCCTAGCTCTGCTCAAATGTTAGAATCAGTAGCTAAACAAGAAGCAAGCTCAATAGAAAAAGGTAAATTACAAGCAACTGCAACAGAACTAGCAGAACAGGAAGCACGTATTGCGACTTCTCCTGATCGAGGTACAGCAGACGCTATTATGACGCCAAGTCTTGAACGTTCAGCCGCCGCAGAAACAGCTGTTCGAGGTGCGGCAGAAGAAAGTATGCCAGTAGGTGTTCGCGGTACAGCAGAAAATTTAGGTGAACGCGAAGCGCAAGCACTTGGTGAAAATATCCAAGCTGGTCTTACAGTAAATAAACAAGCGCAACTTGCACAACTTGATGATGTTGTGAGTCGTGAGTTAATAAATGTAGAAACAGCTCTTGATGACGCTGTTAATCTTCCGTCTAGTGTTGCTGATATTTCAGCTGTTGGTTCAGCGGCTAAAGAAGCGATTGGTGAATCGTACGAAAATGCAAGTTTAGCGATCGGAAAACAGTATGAAGATTTGTTTAGTCGCTGGTCAGATTCTACAGGTATTAATATAGACTCTGTAGTTGTTGGCAAAGGCGCGATTCGTCCTTCTGAAGCAGTTAAGTTTGCTCAAGATTTAAAAGCTACTTTACCTGACCGTCCGTTTGCTGATCCTGGCGACGCAACTGTTATAAACAAAGTTCTTGATTCTTTTGTTGAAAGTACGTCAGGTGCGGCTACAAAAATTAAACCTATCTCTCTTCGTACTTTAAATGAAAATATTCGTGACCTTCGTAGGTTAGAACGTAAAGCATATCTTGCCGCACAACGTGGTGAAAATGCTCCTAGCCCAGAAACGATTACTGGAATGGTCGATGCTCTTGAAGCGTCTCGTAATCGTATCATATCTCGTTCTAATGCTCCTGAAGGACTTATAGACGAACTTCGTGCTCTTGATGACGCGTTTGCAGATTTTTCTAAAAAGTTTAGAAACGCTCAAGTATCTGCTGTAGCTAAGTTGCGTAATGCTAAAAACCCAGAGGCCGCTTGGGGCGTTTTATTTCAAAAAGATAGTCGTGGTAAAACGGCTGTTTTAGATGTTGCTGACGAATTAAAACTACCACAAAACGCTGATTTATTTGCAGATGTTGGGGCGGCTGTTCGTAATAAATGGTTAAATACTGTTGTAAAACGAGATGGTAAAGGCGAGATCACAAAAATAGATGTTGCCGCACATAGCCGTTTTATGAACGAATATGGAGCTGTATTAGATTCATATCTGACACGAGCAGAGCGTAATGCTCTTGGTTCAGCGAAGGAATTTGCAGAACAAGTTATAAATACTCAAGCACGTAAAAAAGCAACGGTTGATAAAATTAACACACGGTTTGATCTGGGTGGCGGTAAAGATATTGAACCTGAGTTCATTTTCCAACGTTCTTGGAAAGAGGGCGGTGTATCTAAGTTTGATGAAGTTTATAATGTGCTTCGAGAATCACCCGAACTTCTCGATACTTACAAAGCGTTTGTATATAAAGATATGTTTGACCCAGCGGCTAATCGTGTAAAATTAGTAAATGGTCGTGAAGTTTTAGACCCTGCTCAGTTAAAACCATATATTGATGCAAATAAAGATAAACTTAGCACACTCTTCGGATCAGATTATGTCCGTAATTTAAATACTGTTTTAAACGTAGCCGAAGACGCCTTGACAACTGTTCCTCGCAGAGGCGCACGTCAAGAAGGTAATGCGCTTACAGGAATTATTCGTGGTTATGTCGGTATGTTTACACGTCCTGGACGTTTCTTAACGTTCTTAAATAAACAACGTGGACGCATGAAAGAAGATGCTATGACCATGGCTCTTGCTGATCCTTCTATATTAGCAGATATGGCAAAAGCATCTAGAGTACCATTACTATCAAAGGAGGGGCAACGCCTAGCGGGTCGTATTCTTGGGGGTCGGTATGACGATCCCACACAGAAGGATTTACCTGTAGATAGACCATCAGGTGCTAGGGCGATTTTGCAAGAACTAGAAGCAGGTAATCTGCAGTAAGGTAATAATATGCTTGCTGAATTGGCTGCAGCAAACGCTGCTTTCGCAATCATTAAAAAAGCAGTAATGAACACTGGGGATCTTGCTAAAGCGGGTAGAGCAATATCTGATTTTGTTATAGCTAAAGAGGAGCTACAACGAAAAGGTAATAAAAAGAAAAAACGTGGTGTACGGTCTTCTGATTTAGAAGAATTTATGGCACTTGAAGCAATAAAAACAAAAGAAAAAGAGTTAAAAGAATTTATGATTTATGCGGGTCGTCCTGGACTTTGGAGCGATTGGCAAAAGTTTCAAGGTGAGGCTCGAAAAGAACGTAGAGTACAAGAAGAACTTGCTAAACGCAGGAGAGCAGAAATTTCAGAAGCATTGGGTTTAGGCGCGGCAGGTTTATTAATTGCTTCAATGGTTGCAGGTCTTTTTGCTTGGATTGCGTGGCTAAAAGGGATGTTTGATTAATGAGTGCAGAAGATGTAGCAAGAAAACTTTTGGAGCTAAAGATATTACCACGGTTTATGATGTTATGTATGACAGGCGTCTACATACGTTGCATTGAGTGGGCGTTATCTCAACCAGATTTAACAACGCAACAGGCTAGCCTAATATCAGTGGTTACTGGTGCAATGACAGGCAGTCTAGCGGTTTGGTTAAATTCAGAGAAGTAAATGGCTACTAAGGTAAATGAGAACACAGAGGTAGCATTACCATTACGCAACATAATTAGTATGGTTGCGGCGGCTAGTTTAGCAACGTGGGCTTACTTTGGCTTAATAGAAAGGCTGAATACTTTAGAGACTAATCAGACCATGATGCAGTCTGACTTGGAACAGAATACAGAGTTTCGCATTAAGTGGCCTAGAGGCGAGATGGGTAGCTTGCCAGCAGATAGCGAACAGTTCATGCTAATAGAACATTTAGCTACTGAGTTAGAAAAGCTACAGAACGAGATAGAGGGTGGCAAAGCACCTTACGATCAACAGCAGAAACTAACCTTAGAGTTTTATGAGAAGCGAATAACTAACCTAGAAGAAAACTTAGAGAAGATACGAAACGGTGGTTGAGTTAACTTTTGTTTTATTATTGGTTATGGGTGGCGAGAAGGTAGAGTACACGCCCTATCGGTCTTTATCAGAGTGCTTATCTGTACGAAGAAAAATTAAGCGTAACGTAGGACATACAAATAATTTTGATCAAAAGTGGTCATGTAAAGAACTTAAAGTTATGGTATTAAACGGAGAAATCCTAGACTTTATTGAGGAGTAACAAATGTTACAAGCATTAATAGGACCAGCCACAGATTTAATTGGCAAGTTTGTAGAAGATAAAGATCAGAAAAATAAGTTAGCCCATGAGATTGCTACAATGGCCGAGCGACATGCTCAAGAGCTAGCAAAAGGCCAGTTAGCTATCAATGCAGAAGAAGCTAAGAGTAAAAATATTTTTGTAGCTGGATGGAGGCCTTTTGTTGGATGGACGTGTGGACTTGCTTTGTTTGTTCATTTTCTTGTTATTCCTGTGGCTGATGTAGTAACCGCATATCTAGGTTATCAGCCTGTGCCTTATCCAGCTTTTGATATGGACACATTGATGACTGTACTTTTAGGTATGCTCGGACTTGGTGGTCTTAGAACATATGAAAAACAAAAAGGGTTAACAAAATGAATTTAGAACAACTTCGTAAAGAAATAGAAGACGATGAAGGATGCAAGTACGAAATCTATCTCGATCACCTTGGTTTGCCTACTTTCGGTATTGGCCATCTTGTTTTGGATTCTGATCCTGAAAGCGGAGCAGAAGTCGGAACTCCTGTATCAGAAGATAGAGTGTCAGAGTGTTTTGATAAAGATGTACACACAGTGCTTTCCGACTGTGAAAAACTGTACAAAGACTTCTCCGAACTCCCTGAAGAAGTGCAAAAAATTATTGCAAATATGATGTTTAATATGGGCTACCCAAGATTGAGTAAGTTTCGTGGAATGAAAGCAGGGGTAGACGCTAGAGACTGGAATAAAGCCGCAGATGAAATGGTTGATTCACGTTGGTATAAACAAGTAACTAACCGTGCTGAACGTCTCGTTCAGCGGATGAGATCGGTCTGATACTTAACTCATAACCCATATTACCTAACACTTTATTAAAGTTTTCTAGAGTAGGTTGACGTTGTTTAGCTTCCCAAGTATATACTGTAATAACAGCTACACCTGTACCGTCACTTACTTCTCTTTGTGAATACCTATGTTTTGTTCTAAGAGTTTTAAACTCATCTACTAAATCAGCCATTTTTTCCAATCTTCTTCCAATACTTGTGTTGCGATGTTAATCTTTTGACGTAGCGCACTTACTATTTTTTCGTCTACAGTTTTACTTGCTATTAAGTCAACGTAGGTTACGTTATTATTCTGGCCGATGCGATGCGCTCGGTCTTCTGATTGTAATCTTACTTCAAGATCGTAACTGTTACTATAATAAATTACTGTAGATGCGGCAGTGAGAGTTAAGCCATAACCGCCTGTACGCGGCTGTCCTACGAAGAACCTTAGACTATCATCTTCTTGAAAACGTCTAACAATTTCTTGTCTTTGTTCACCATCCGTATCTCCAAAATAAGTCTCAACGGCACTCGAACCATAGACCTTGGTTATTTCGTTTTTAATAGCAATAATATCGTGACGATAGTTTGCCCAAATTATCGCTTTACCGTTCAGTTCTTCTAATACTAACATTAATTCTGTCATACGACTGTTAGCTAACTCTATTATATTACCGTCGTCTGTTGTGATGAAGCCACAGCTAATCTGATGTAAACGAAGTAACTGAGTAATCACAGCATTAGCTGTGACTAACTCCATATCTCCTAGTAAAGCAACAGCAGATTTTTTCATCTGATTATATACATTCTTTTGTTCAGGCGATAATTCAATATCACGTTTCGTATAAATTTTTTCGGGAAGGTCTAAACACTCTTCTTTAGTTACTCGAAAGGAATAAGGTTTAATTGAATCAGTTAGTTCATCAAGGTTTCTAAAGCCAAGTATTTGATTATACTGGTGTGACCCAGCGTTACGTTTTATCATGTCTGCATAACGAGTACAAAAAGCGTAATAGGATTTAAACCCCAATAATTTTTCTCCAAGAAATTGAAACTGCGCAAACAAATCTAGCGGGGTTTTTGTAATTGGAGATCCTGTAAGAATTCTTCTATATGCACATGATTTAGCTAATCGTAAAGCGGCTTTCGTTCTTCGGGCTTTATGATTCTTAATAACCGTAGACTCATCTATAGTTATCAGTGTTCTACCACCGTGTGTTTTTATAAATTTAGTTGCTACTTCTTCCGCTTTACCACTCGACAGGGCTTCGATATTCATTACAAAAATGTGTAAAGTTTCATCTACTTTCCATATGCTTCTAATCGCATCTTTATGTTTATTAGTAAGTGGGGAAGCCCAATATGCAAGTTTATATTTAATTTCATCTGGTAAATGTGCTGGTATTTCTTTTTCTACCCAGTTTTTATAAACACCTTTAGGCGCAAGTATCAGCACTGAATTAATTAAATCTTTTTGATTTAGATGCGTAATCGTATCAACTAAAACCTTGGACTTTCCTGTTCCCATATCCATAAGTAAGGCAAATGCTTCGCTATCGCAAGATGCTTTAAGCGCAGACAGTTGATGATCATAAGGTTTTGTTTTAAAAGTAAAATCAACCATTACTTTCTCCTAGTAATTTTTACCTATATAATATAGTATATAACTATAGTAAAGCTCAAGAAAGGGATAAAGAGTTGACTACTAAATATTCTTCTGTAGAACGAACTTACAACATTCGCATGGCGGGTCGCATTCGCCGACTTCACATTCGTCCTATGAATGGTGAAGAACAAAACGTAGCCGCACATACTTGGGGCGTTGTTATGATTCTTCTTGATTTATTTCCAGACGTGTCCCGTGATGCGATAATCTTCGCCCTTCGTCATGATGTACCAGAGGTTGTAACTGGAGATATTCCAGCTAACGTAAAATGGGATAATGCTGAATTAGAAGAAGCGTTAGAAAAACGAGAAAAAGAGTTTTTAGAAGCTATGGGTTGGAAAACCAAGCATGCAGGAGTTCCTTCTTGGGATCGTGAAAGTCTATACATAAAAATTGCAGACCGTGTAGAATTGTTATTTTTCTGTCTTGAGCAAATGTATATGGGTAACTGGTTATTGACAGACGTGTATGTTAATGTGCGCGATAAAATTGCAGAAGATGTGTCTTTATTAGACAAAGAGTATATGCCTATAATAATTAGTTACATCGACTCGTATAGTGAATATCTAGCAAAGAATTTTTCTCAGAAAGCAATTCTTTCACACGACGGCTTATCTATCTCATAAACTCATCTATAAAGTCATAAGATAGTTTATTAATTAAAACAGGATGTTACTTGATATAATATGATATTATGAGATTATGACGAGCCTTATCAAGTGATTTAACTTTAAAAACTAGCCACAGCACTATAGGCTAAAAATAGGAGGCATTCATGCCAACAGTATATCTTGTTCAGCAAGGTACGTTTAACCTCACACCAGCAAAAAAGTGGGGTGATGTAAAGGTACTAATGCCACCTATGGTTCAAATGTTATTTGATGACCCTCTTATAGTGGATCAGATGGCAGAAGGGCTACAACACATTAAACCAGAAGACTACCTTCTTCTGGCTGGAGATCCCGTCTTGATAGGTATCGTAACCGCAATAGCGGCTGATATTCTTGATGGCGAGATAAACCTGCTCAAGTGGGATAGGCAGGAAAAAGTATATCTCCCACTTCATCTTAGTCTTTATGGAGTAGATAAGTGAGTAAAGACAATTTTCTCGATGACATCCTCGGGGGCGAGGCAATAAATTCCCTAGCAGTCGAGGCTACCGATGGTGAAATCCGTCGCATAGCTGAGTTGGCTAATAAACAACTCGATCTTGAGCGAAGCGTAGCGTCGCTTGAGGAAACGCTGAAAGCAGAAAAAGAGAAGCTCCGTGTTGTACAAGAACACGATCTTCCTGATGCTTTAGCCGAAGCTGGTATTTCAGAGATGAAATTAGCAGACGGCTCTAGGGTAAAAGCTGAACCCTTTGTAACCGCCCACATTAGTAAAGCGAACGTAGATGAAGCCCACGCTTGGCTTATCGAAAACGGTTTCGGTGAACTAATAAAGCGTGAGGTTGTGGCTAAATTTGGTCGAGGCGATAACAAGTTTGAAAAAGCTAAAAAGGTTTTGATAGCTGAAGGTATCGTTCCCGACACAAAAGAAGCTGTTCATCATCAAACGCTCAAAGGCTTTGCAAAGGAACAGATAGAAAAAGGTACGGATATACCAACAAATCTGTTTGGTTTGTACTCTGGGTTCAAAACTAAAATCTCTAAATAGGAGGCCAGTATGGCTACAAAAGAAGTCGCTGTTCAACAGCAATCATCCGCAGTCGCAGTAGTCGATGACGATCTGCTTACTCTTGGTACAGGTCTGGAGGATACATCCTCTGACGATTTTGCCATTCCGTTTCTTCAGATGCTTCAGGCTCTCAGCCCACAGCTAAACAAAAACGACGGTAAATATATCAAAGGCGCAGAGCAAGGTAATATCTATAATACTGTTACTGGCGATGCAACCGATGGTGACGAAGGGCTAATCGTAGTTCCTTGTTACTACAATAAAAAGTACCTTGAGTGGGCTCCACGTGAAACGGGCGGAGGTCTTATCAACGCACACGAAAGTCGTGACATTCTTGCTCAGTGTACTAAGAATGATAGAGGCCAGTTCGTTCTTCCTAATCAAAACTATATCGCAGAAACAGCACAGTTTTACGTTATGGTTTGTAACGAAGACGAAACTGCATGGACACAAGCAGTTATCGCTATGACGTCTACTCAGCTTACAAAAGCTCGTAAGTGGGTTAGTCAGATGAAACAGCGAAGGGTGCAAAACTCAGCAGGAGATATGGTCGAAGCACCTATGTTCTTGTTTAAATATCGTCTTAAAACGGTAGCTGAGCAAAACGATCGTGGTTCTTGGTACGGTTGGTCTATCGGCTTAGAAGGTCAGGCTAGTAATAAGGCTATGATTCTTGAAGGTGCTAACTTCCTTAAAATGATTAAGTCTGGGGATGTACAAGCTAAAAACCCTGATGCAGACGGTACTGTAGCAGATACAGACGAATCTGCTCCTTTCTAAATATAAATCGAGGGGGCGGTGTATTACTGCCCCCTTTCCTTACCATCAGAAAGGATAGGAAATGTCGTCTAAAGATTTCGCTGAATTATTTTCAGGATTGCGATTAGCTTATGGAAGTTACCGACCAAATGAAGATAACGGTCCAGGAAAACAAAAAGGACAATATAGGGTTGTATCTGAAGATATTGACGATGATCGTCTTATTGAACTTTGGGATAACCATTTACGTGGCGTTGAAAGTCTTGGCATCGTACCCATTAGAGAAGATAATTCTTGCTTGTGGGGGGCTATTGACATTGATACATACCCACTTAAACATGATGATTTAGTTGAACGTTTAGTAAAACGTAATGAACTACCTTTTGTAGTAGGCCGATCTAAATCAGGTGGTGCGCACGTTTATTGTTTCGTATCTGAGCCTGTTCCTGCCGCAGTTATGCAAGGCAAACTAAAAGAAATTGCGTCTGCGCTTGGTTACGGCACTGCTGAAATATTTCCTAAACAAACAAAACTACTGTTAGAAAAAGGGGATCGTGGTAATATTTTAAATATGCCATACTTCGGGGGCGAAACATCTACACGTTATTGCCACAACGACAATGGTGAAGGTATCCTTGACTTACAAGAGTTTATAGCACATTGTAAATCTAAACAGATAACAAAACGCGAACTAGAAAACCTTACAGCTAAAGCGATTAATACAGCAGAGTCTGATCCTGATCTAGAAGGTTCGCCACCTTGTTTACGTTCGTTATGCGCGATGGGGTTTCCTGAAGGCACACGAAATAACGGATTGTTTGATTTAGGGGTATTTGCTCGTAAAAAGTTTCAAGATAGTTGGGAGCGCAAGGTTGAAGAATTTAACTTCAAATATATGAAACCACCGCTAGGTGCGCAAGAAGTATTGACCGTTATCCGTGCTTTGAATAATAAAGATTACCAATATAAATGTAATGACCAACCTATTGCCGCGTTTTGTAATTCGTCTATTTGTCGCACCTGTGATTTTGGAGTCGGTTCGTCAGGCGGTATGCCACAGTTCGGTAATCTACAAAAGCAGGACTCTACTCCACCAATATGGTTTTTAGATGTTGAAGGACACCGTATAGAGTTGACTACCGAAGAATTACAAAATCAAACTAAGTTCCAAAGACGGTGTATGGATGCCCTTAATTTTATGCCACCAAGCCAAAGACAAAACAGTTGGCGAAATATTATTCAACAGCTATTAGACGCTGTGTCAATTATTGAAGTACCAAAAGATGTCTCAGTAGAGGGTCAGTTCGAAGAACTTTTAGAAGCATTTTGTACTGAGCGAGCTCAAGCTCAAAACCGAGACGAGATACTTTTAGGTAAACCATGGACAGAGGACGACAAAACATATTTTAGGTTAAAGGATTTACTTGAGTATTTTAGTAGGCAACAGTTTAGAGAGTATGGGAGAAACCACATTGCCGCTAGGTTACGAGAGATGGGCGGCGATCATCACTTTTTTCATATTAAAAATAAAGGCGTAACTGTTTGGTATGTTCCTGAGTTTGCTTCTCAGGACAGCGGTTACGACCTTCCAGATATGAAAGATGAGCCGTTTTAATGTCTAGAGACCCAAGCACATGGTCAATTATTCTTGGTCCACCAGGAACGGGCAAGACTACAACTATTTTAAATTTGATAGAAATGGAAATGGAACGTGGTACACCGCCTGATCGTATAGGTTATTTCGCATTTACTAAAAAGGCATCTGAAGAAGGCCGAGATCGTACGATGGAACGATTCGGTTTACACGAAAAAGAAGTTCCAAATTTTAGAACGTTACACTCTTTATGCCACCGAATGCTGGGGTTATCACGTTCTTCTGTTCTTAACGGCGCATCTATAAAAGAGTTTAACGACATTATGGGTTTGCGTTTATCTTCCACAGTATCTTTGGAGGAAGGGGCTGTATCGTTATTATCAAAAGATGATAGACTTAGTTTTATTGAAGGTCTATCAAGACTTCGTTGTGTTTCGTTAAGAGAACAGTGGCATGAACATTACGATGAAGATATAGATTGGTTTGCTTTAGAACGTTTTCAAAAAGGACTAGCTCATTTTAAAGAAGCACGGGGTCTACATGATTTTACAGATATGTTAGATTTATGTGTTCGCAAACAACTTGCACCTAAATTAGATGTAATGTTTGTTGATGAAGCTCAAGACCTTAGTCCATTACAGTGGCGGTTAGTAGAACTGCTTGCAGAAAACTCTGAGCGTGTCTATATCGCTGGCGATGATGATCAAGCTATTTTTAGATGGGCAGGGGCAGACGTGGAACACCTTGTTTCTATCAGTAAAGAAAACGCTCGTATCTTGGATCAAAGTTATCGTATCCCCAGAAGCGTTCATAGGATAGCTGATTCCATAATACGCCGTGTCAAGACACGCACAGATAAAACTTGGAATGCTAGGCATGAGGAAGGCAAGGTTATCAGCGAAGCAAGTTTCGAGCATGTAGACCTCTCATCTGGTGAGTGGTTAATCTTATCTCGTTCTAACTATTTATTAAATGAAATAGATGCACATTGTCGGGGTCTTGGTGTATACTTTGAAAGAAAAGGAACACCGTCAATTTCTGAAAAGAAAGTAAAAGCAGTACAAAACTGGGAAAGGTTAAGACGAGGTGATTTGCTTTATCCCGAAGATGCTACATCAGCTGTCTCTTTTATTAAAGAATCAAAAAAGAAAGTCTTTGAGCTTCTCGACCCGACGACGCAACTTACGTTAGCGGAGGTACAACAAAAAGCACAGTTAGGTGAGCCAAAGATTTGGCACGATATGTTTGATTCACTTTCTGTTCAAGAACGTAGTTACATTCTTTCAATACTAAGGCGAGGTGAAAAAATAACGAGAAAACCTCGTATTGGTTTATCTACAATACATTCAGCAAAAGGGGGCGAAGCTGATAATGTATTATTACTAACAGATATTCCACATAGAACTTGGAAAGGTTTTGAAAAAAATCCTGATGACGATACACGGGTTTTTTACGTTGGGCTAACAAGAGCAAAACAAAACTTGCATATCGTTCAGCCAATGACCACTAAATATTTCCCACTATAGATTATTTTGTACTTGTTTTTACACTATATCTAGTCTAAGATGTTTAACATAGTAAGACGGATGGAGGGTAAAATGGCTCAGTCATTTAGAGCTGGCGAAGGGTATGGCGGCTGGATACAAGTCGCTCCTGATAGTTGGCAGTGGGATCCATCTATAACACATAAACAGACCGAGAAAGACTGGTACTTACACTGGCCTAAAGGTCAAAAATTCAAGGAGACAGAAGTGTCTAATGTCGATCCATTTTCTTCTGAAGAGATTGTTAAAGATCTCAATGCAATGGAAGATAAAAAAGCTAAGAAAGCTCAAAGAGCCGAGGGTAAAAAATCAACGTCTCGTTTGTCTTCTGAGAAGCAAATAGTTTACGTTAAACACCCAGAAAAAGGTCCAAGGCAGATGGTTATTCTGTTAGACAAACTTAAAGAGTTTGAAGGCGGTATCCGTTTAGACTTGTTCTGGGATAAGTTGGAGGGTGAGCTTCCGACTAAACAGTCTGTAGAGCGGGTCTATAAACACTATCACCGCGAGATGGTCGACAAAGGATACATTCGTATTCTTAGCTAGTCTCGTAGTGCAGGAGAAACGATGGGCAAAGGGGTTACTACGGCTTGCCGTGTATGAGCTTCACACAGAAATCGTTTCTTCTTCGGGGAAGGGTTTGGTAAAATTCCCTACTGTAAAGAGCGTGCTGAGTAGCCGTTCCCTTCCCCACCCTTTTAACTTTGGAGTAACAAATGGCATCTATTAGAAAAAAACTTGCGGTAAACGCAAATAATTCAAAAAACACTCGCATGGATATTGCGGGTGCTGGTACGCTTGCTAACTGGCGACCAGACGAACTGGCTCATATTAGTCGCTTTTGTAAGATGGCACAGCTAATTATGGATAGGGCTAAACAAGAAGGTCGACCACAAGACATTCTTGAAATTGGTTGCGGTGAGGTTTGGACGCTTCGTTATTTATATAAAGCGTTTGTATCTCGTAAGGAAGAAATCGTTAATAGTTATACAGGTATGGATATTGATCCAGCTTGTCTTGTAGATTGGTGGGTAGATGATGATTTAGATGTCACTGAACATCAGTGGTTTAAAACTATGACTGGGGGTAACGGTCGTATAGTTCTTCAAGATTTAACAATTAATTCTGAACCTCCAGTCGAAGACGAGTCTATAGATGTCTTTATGACTACGGAAGTTATCGAACACATGGGGAGGCAGTTCATTGAACCTTGGATCGAAGCATCATGGCGTAAACTGCGTCCAAACGGCATTGCGTATATCTCGACGCCGAACCACGATGGGTCTAACGACGTTCTCCCAAAGGACCACGTCTACGAGTGGGGATACGAAGAACTCAAAACCCTCCTCGAAAAATACTACACCATCGAAAGACACTACGGAACGTTTACGCAAATGAATAATTTCAAACGTAATCATCGTGCTAATTTAAGATGGCCTCAATTTGTAATAGATGATATACAAGGACGCTTTGATAAAAATTGGTCTCGTGTTATATTAGCTACAGCTTATCCAGAAACAGCTAATAACTGTAATTGGATTTTAAGGAAAAAAGTATGACACCAGAAGCACGTTTCTTTTGGTGGATAGAGGAACGCCACCGCGTCTTCGAAAAGAAGAAGCGAGGGCTTCCTCGCGAACATTGGACTGAAGACGAAATACTTCAAACTTATCGGTTCACCAACCCCTACCGAGAAAGTGATAAAACAACTGTTTGGTTTCGCGAGAAGATGCGAGACCCTTTAAAAGATGATAATAAAGTCTTAATGGCCACTGTTATCTTTCGCTGGTTTAACTTAATTCAGACAGGCGAAACGCTTTTAAAGCACAATCTGCATATCGAGTGGGATTCCGAATTAGCTAGGCAAGAGATAAAGAAACAAGACCAGTACGTTACTGGTGCATACATAATTAAAACTCCTGACGGCAAAGATAAAGTAGACGGTGTTATCTGGTGTATCGAACAGATACTTAAAGATGAAAATAGACTAATTAGCCGTTTTATAGAATGCCCACGCTTAGAGATGGCGTGGGAGATATTTCAAGATTATCCCTATCTTGGTGCGTTTATGTCTTATGAGCTTGTAACAGATTTACGTTGGACACATTTCTTTCAAGGCGCAACTGATATAATGCGTTGGGCTAATGCTGGTCCAGGAGCAATGCGTGGGCTTAATCGTGTTCATGGTCGTGATTTAAATTATAAGCGTAGATCACATAACTGGAATGCTGAAATGTACGAGTTACTTCAAAAATCTAAAGATTACATAGGTGACTGGATGCCTAAATTAGAAATGCGTGAGATAGAACACAGCTTATGTGAGTTTGATAAATATGAGCGTGTTCGTAATGGAGAAGGGAGACCAAGAGGTAAGTATCCATGAAAGTAATTAGAGAAAAAAATATTAATGGTGTTTTTAATATCGCTGTTATGAACCTACGAGAAACCGACCGTTTGATAAAAATGGATTCTCGTAATGGTAAAGTATACATGTTCGCTGAACCTGTAACCTCGGTTTATACACGACCTAATGAACGAGTGCTGTTTAGCCCAGAAAGAAACTGTAATCCGTTTTTTCATTTTATTGAAGGACTATGGATGTTGGCGGGACGTAACGACTTAGAAACACTAACAGAGTTTGTTCCAAGGATGGCAGAATTTTCTGACGACGGTGTTCTTGTAAACGGTGCGTATGGTCATCGTTGGCGTGAATGGTTTGGACGAGATCAGCTAGAAGAAGTTGTTCAAATATTGCTATCTGATCCATTAGATCGCCGTGCCGTTTTACAAATGTGGGATGCTACTAAAGATCTTGGTTCTGGGTCAAAAGATGTACCTTGTAATACACAAGTCTTTTTTAAGTGTCGTCCTATTACACACGAAGATGATTATATTCTTGATATGACTGTAACTAACCGTTCAAACGATATGATTTGGGGGGCTTATGGTGCAAACGTTGTACACTTTTCAATGTTACATGAATATGTTGCCGCATTCACAGGGTGTCGTATTGGACATTATTATCAGGTAAGCAACAATGCTCATGTATATGATAGTGTTTGGTCTAAGCTAGAATCAAAGTTACCGCAAGGATATCCCGTTGACCCTTATGAGGCATACGATCTTAAACCGTATCCGTTAGTGGAACACACTTATTCATTTGACCACGAACTTGTTAAATTCTTTAACTGGATGCGATTAGGTCATGATCATAAAGAATTTCTAAATACTATATTTCCTGAAGTAGCCATGCCTTTAGTTGAAGCATGGTGGCTTCATAAAGGTGGTTTAAATGTAGAAGCACTATCTGTTGCTAAAAGAATACAAGCAGACGATTGGAGAAAAGCCTGTGTCGAATGGATCGAAAGAAAAATCTGAAGTTATATATACAGTTGGTTGCCTTGCCGCAGAAGATGTCGATAGGTTAGGTATAGCCGAGCAGTCCTATGGTGACAGCTGGAAACAGCGGGGCGGTATCGGGGCGTTTATGATGGCGGCACGTAAATGGGATCGGTTAGAAAAACAGGTAACGGAACATGGTTACGATATCTTCAAAGCTATGCAGGCAGATACCAGACCTGAAGGTATTTTAGACGATATACGAGACCTTAGACGCTATCTATTTCTAATAGATGCAGAAATTTGTAATAGGGGTAGTCAACGTGACTAATAATATAGTAAGCTCAACGCAGACAAAAACTGCAAAGAAGCAAGCTATGCCAAAAAATCCTCTTCAACAACCTTTGTTTTCTCCTGATAGTGATTGGACGCCACCAGAAGTGCTTCCTGATTTAAAGGGAGCTAAAGAAATTTGTATCGACTTAGAAACCTATGACCCCTCTCTAAAAGAGCGTGGTGCTGGTTGGGCAAGAAGCGATGGTCATGTTGTAGGTTATGCTGTAGCAACTTCTGATTGGTCTGGCTACTTACCTGTAAAACACGAAGCAGGAGGAAACTTAAATGAAAAACTTGTTAAGAAATGGTTACAAGATCAAATTAATAATGGTGCGGATATTATTTGCCATAACGCTTCTTACGACATTGGGTGGATGCGCAGGGAAGGTATCGAGTTGCGTGGAAACAGACTTATTGACACTATGGTGTCTGCCCCTCTGATAGATGAAAATAGATTTAGTTATGCATTAAACGCTTTAGGTAGGGAATACTTACAAGAAAGAAAAGACGAGACGTTACTACGAGATGCCGCTGAAGCATGGAGCGTAGATGCAAAAGGTGGTTTACATCGTCTACCGCCTATGTATGTAGGACCATATGCAGAACAAGATGCTTTGTTAACTCTAAAGCTGTGGGAGTGGCAAAAGGGCGAGATGACACGGCAGGATTTATGGTCTATCTTCGACCTTGAATCTTCGATTACTCCTTTACTTATAGAGATGCGGTGGAGAGGTGTGCGAGTAGATTTAGATAAAGCAGAAGAATTATCTAAATGGTTTCGTGCAAGAGAGGAAGCCGCCCTTCATCAAATAAAGAAACTTTGTGGGCGCAATGTAGAAGTTTGGGCAAACAAATCTATTCAACAAGCGTTTGATTCACTCAACTTAACTTATCCTAAAACAGCACTTGATGCACCATCGTTTCAACAGTCTTGGCTTGAAAACCATGAACACGATATGCCTAAGCTGATTGTAGAAGCTCGAAAGATGAATAAAGCAAGGACTACATTTATTGATGGAATGATTATGTCTAACCAAGTCGATGGGCGTATCCACGCAGAGCTTCACCCCCTTCGCTCAGACGACGGAGGAACGGTGACTGGACGGTTTAGCTACTCTAACCCTAACTTGCAACAAGTTCCCGCCAGAGACCCTGAGATCGGCACGAAAATACGTTCTCTATTTATACCTGAGGAAGGTTGCCAGTGGGGGGCGTTTGACTATTCGCAACAAGAGCCACGGATCGTTGTTCATTATTCTGATATGATGGGGCTTCCTGGAGCGAGCGATGCCGTAAAAGCATTCCAAGAAGAAGATGCAGACTTCCATCAAATCGTAGCTGATATGGCGGGGATACCGCGCAAGCAAGCTAAGAACATCAACCTTGGTTTATTTTATTCGATGGGCGTAACTAAACTATCAGAAAGCCTTGGACTAACCCTTGACGAAGGTAAAGAGCTGTTTAGTCAATATCATGCGCGAGTACCGTTTGTAAAACAACTTTCTGAGAGGGCAGTACAGAGGGCTTCAAAACAAGGAAGTATTCGTACGCTTCTAGGGCGACGGTGTCGGTTCGATAAATGGGAACCAGCACAGTTTGGTACACGTAAAATCATGGATCATAAAACAGCGTATGCAGAACACGGTAACGCAATCAAAAGAGCATTCACCCATAAAGCAATGAATAGACTCATTCAGGGAAGCGCGGCTGATATGACAAAAAAAGCTATGAAGATGTTGTACGATGAAGGTATCGTTCCGCATATTCAAGTACACGATGAATTAGATTTTTCTATCGAATCAGAAGAGCAAATCATTAAGATAAAAGAAATTATGGAACAGTGCGTAGAGTTGTCTGTTCCTATTAAAGTAGACGTTGACTTAGGACCAAACTGGGGAGACGCTAAAGAAATAGAAAAGGTAATTAGCCATGCAGAAAGCACAAGGGGATGGACAAGAGGACAAGAGGCAGACTACGCAGTGCAAAAAGTGTAAGACAAGTGTTGATACAACTTATGTAGTAGATAGCCGCACATATAAAGGCACAGTCAGACGTCGCAGAAAATGTAGAATATGTGATACGAAAGTTTATACAGAAGAAAAAATTGTAGCTGTCGGCAAGACTCCATGGTCTGTAAAAAGCAGACGAAAAATTGAGAAGGCTTTACCTAAGAAAACAAGAAAAAGAATCTTAAAACCCCATATCAAAGAAACTGTTAAAGAGCCTGATTTTGATACTATGACAGACGAACAGCTTGAAGCTTGGATATTTAACCAAGAGTAGTTTCAGGTTTTTGCGGTTTATTGATTACGTTTTGCTACCTATAATAAATTATAACTTAAATATTAGGAGCAAGAGATGTCAGACCCAGATATTAAAATGTCGCCAGAGGTCGCTATAACGTTATGGCGAGCTTTACGAGACGAGGATAGGTCGGAAGCTGACCTTCTCGCCGCTGTTATTATAGGTAATAAAGTAGAGCCTGTATTTGAGGATCAGGAGGAGACTCTCGATTTTTATAAAGAGTACCTTATTACACAAGGGTTTGTAGAAGAAGTATCTAGCACCCATTGATTTTCGTAGAAAGGAGAAAAATATGTATGAGTTAGATTACCGTTTACGTCAGTTCGAGAGCTGTATGCGGCACTATCAAAAGTGTTTAGAGTTCATGCGTGATAATACGAAAAAAGCCCGTGAGCGTCGTGTGTATCAAAAGCTAACCGACGACCATTATCATTGGTATTTTAATAATAACAGCATCTGGCATGACATGGCTATGGGTTGGTATCGTACTGCACAGTGCCATAGAGAGGCTGTAGTTTCTATTTGCGAAGATAAAAATTTCGATACTGAAGCGGATAAACATGAAAACAGGTTTAGATATGCCAGATATGCCTGATTACGAAGATGACGAGGCGTATGAGTTACGCCTCGCTCGCCGTCAATGGCTTGATCCAGAAAGAAAGGAAGAAATTATGGGTAAACTTAAACAACTGGTCTTTAGTTATGACCTTATGGATGCTCAGCAAATATTTGGTGTCATTAATCAATGTAACCTATTAGGATTTGGACACGCAGATTATTCTGATCTCGAAAACTTTTTTGGACCTCCACCGATTGGTGAAGACGCTATGTTGCCTGACCCCGTCACAGAATATGACGAAGCTGGTAATAAATGGAACGTTCATCATGTTGACCCTAGCCGTGCTATGCGGTTTTCTGTTCTTCGTCCTTTTCGGTCATCTAAAGAGCGAGGAGTAGTTAGTTGCGCATGGGGGATGCTTTGGGAAGATAAGCAAGGTATTGTCATTCATGACTTAAACCCTGCTACAGATCGTTACGAAGATAATAAACATTGGCACATTACTGGTACTCGTGAGGGTTGGTATCGTATTAATCATTGCTTTTCAGGGGAGATGTGTGTTAGACTAGAGTCAGTGGAAATTCTTGGTTAATTTTCATTTTTTCTCCCCAAACTAAAGGCGGCTCAATGAGTCGCCTTTTTTCGTTTTAGACAGACATCATAAGTTTCATAATTTTGAGGTTATATTCTTTACTATTGTATACTATACTATAATAAGTAAAGTAATGTGGTCGCATTACTCCTTCACGTCATTCATGGAGACATATATGACAAATATAGAAAGCCATAAATCTGTAGCCGTTGAGCTACCTACTTATCGTGTTTTGAAAAAAGTAGCTGAAGCAGAGTTTCGTACTCCGTCTAAGCAGATTGCTTTTCTTCTTAATCGTGATTACCCTGAGTTATCTGCCGACATACATAACGGTTACGACTCTATGGACGAAGAAGACACCATAATTCGTACTAACTTAGGTAACGTTGTTGCTTTTGCACCCGAGGCGTGTGAGACACACCGCACTCAGTTTCGTACTTGGCAAGTCTTAGTGTGCTTGTATAAAAACCGTAGTATTGGTCCTTTATCCACGCCTCAGATCTCTAGCGCGATAAATTACACAAACCGTGGTGGTCTTGCGTCTTCTCTTAATGCTCCTCGTAATTATGGTCTTATTGCTTCTCGTCCTATCCAGATAGGTGGCCGTGAACACGAGTGGTTGCTTACAGAGTTTGGTATGTTTGTTGCTAAAGATTTAGACGAGCGCATTCCTATTCGATTGACCCAAACTGTACTTAGTCAGTACGAGCGTCGATTTTTAGATCAAGTATCATGAAAAAGCCAGACCGTAGGCATGGTTCGCCATATGATCGCGGCAGTGCCGACCGTTATTACGGTCGGCCAGCTAACCCTCATTTTTATGCTGGTGATACTTACTCGACTGATAAATTCGATAAGCACAGTATGTCGGACGAAGAGATCGCTGAGTATTATAGGGGCTATGAAGAAGAGGAAGACCGTAAGGATTGGGGCAATAATGAAGTCGACCCAGAACCAATTAATTGGAGTATAATATGAGTACGTTTCCAGCTGATCTAGCCGAAGCCGTTCATTCTATGACATATGAGGAGATTGATAGTTTTGTTACAGAAATGTTTAAACGTAGTGATCTTCTTCCTTATATCTTTAGTAAAGCGATTTATTGTAACCTCAAGAAAAGAGAGGCCATTGAAAATGGAGTGTTGTATATGTCACCGTCAGATCGAGCCGCAAATCCATCCTTCGACGGGTGAGGCTTATTGGACAAAAGGCCATAATGCACTACCTGTAAAAGATGGTAGATGTTGTGATGGTTGTAATCAGTTTGTCGTATTTCCTGCTCGATTAAAACACTTTGAGTTCTTTATTAATGGGTGGACTAACGATGACGACTTTCATACCATCAAAAAAGAGTTTATAAATAAACTAACTGATCGGAGGAAAGATAATGAGAAATCACCTAATCCGTCTTCACATTGATAGTATCTCTCCACGTCCTAGACGTATCAAACTATCGACAGCTTTTGGTTTGATATTACTTGGTTTTATTCTTACGTTGATAGGTTTGTTTATCTATTCTAATTTCTTTTGGAACCAAGAAATCGAAACCCACGCACGGTTTATTCCCGTCAGTATTTTGGTATAGTATTCATCTTTATTGTTTACTATAATAATAAAGTAAGAAATATATTTGCACAGAAAGGACAGCAAATGAGGTATTCAGCACAAATTTATATGCGTGGTAAACACGGTCAATGGTTGACCCCTATCTATCCTCGCATCAGTGATATTGGACGATACTTACGTCGTGCTTTCGATCGTAAGTTGTTTGAACACCATGACGAGTCTGAAATAAGAGAGATTGTTGTTATAAAAGCACGTCGAGGCAAGAGGCCTATTATTCATGGCTATTACGACTTCCGTGGCGATCGTTTAATCTTGGATCGTTCAAAGCCAGCACATCTTAATAATCTTATTTATGGGTTGGAGGGTTAGATGTTAGCAGTATATGCTTTTCGTGACGACACAGGTGAGATTAGTCATGTACAGTTCATGGGAACTGTTTACGAGCTAGGTGACGAAGTAGCCACTACAACGTCAGTCATGAATTATATTAAACAACTTGATCATGATGAAAAATGGCCAGAGAGCTGTTATGCTTTTATCATTAATCTTCGTACTTTAGAAGTTATGTTATTAGACCATGATGAAGAAATTATCGGCAGTGGTTGTAGTCTTACTGAAACGATCGAAGCGGCTATTCAATCTTTTTATGTTTAGGAGATATAAATGGAGATACCGCCTCAGTATTTTGTTATAGTAATCATTTATATTGTTTACTATACTAATAAAGTAAGAAGTAAATAGTTGTCATTACTTAGAAAAGGAGAAAGACATGGCACATAATATTGAAACTATGGCTTGGGCTGGCGATGTTCCGTGGCACGGTTTAGGTGTCGAGGTTCAAGATAATTTGACACCTGTTGAGATGATGCAAGCCGCATCACTCGACTGGACAGTTTCTAAGCGTCCTGCTTACACGCTCACCGAGGCCGAGTGGCATGAGGGTGTCGCCGTAATGAACGTCGACGGTCATCATTTCCTCACTCGAGATAGCGATAACCTTATTTTGTCACATTGCGGTGACGATTACGTCCCTATCCAAAACGAGCAGATCTTCGACTTCTTTAAGAAGTTTACTGAGGCTGGCCACATGAAGATGGAGACAGCTGGATCGCTTCGTAACGGCTCAGAGATTTGGGGCTTGGCTAAGATATCGTCAGACTTCAAACTTGCAGGTGGTGACGAGGTCAAAGGTTATTTGCTTATTAATCAGCCACATGTTGCAGGTAAGGCTATGGTCATAAAGTTCACGCCTATCAGGGTCGTGTGTAATAATACTCTAACCATGGCTCTTGCCGATGGCGGTGCAGCGTTCCGTATGCCTCATATCCGTGAGTTCGATATGGACGTTCGTCGTGCGGCAGAGGAGGCATTGGGTCTGTCCGAGGTTCGTCGTAAGGAGTTCCAAGAGCAAGCCGAGTTCCTTTCATCAAAGCAGTTCTCTGGCGAGACCGTTATGAATTATATCGCCGAGTTGTACCAGCCCCAGCTTCTAATTGATAAAGCAAAGGCTTCAGGTGATGAAGACTTCGTCCTTCAGGAAAAGTTCTCTCGTACCGCTGAGATGGTTATGGGTGCGGTCGACCTTTCTCCAGGAGCGACACTCAAGTCAGCTAAAGGTACTTGGTGGGGTGCGCTTAATGGTGTGACCTTTGTAGAAGACCACCAACGTCGTGGCGCGGCTGAGGGTAATGCCCTTCATAGCGCATGGTTCGGTGCTGGGGCTAACCGTAAAGCCAAGGCTCTTTCAAAAGCTATTGAGTATGCCGAGGCCGCATAACAGTTGATGCTGAGTAACATCTAAAACTACTCTCCTTTCTGCTTCAGCCCCCTGATGATCCAACCGTCAGGGGGCTGTTGCCGAATAGTTCCCCTGTTAGACTGATTCGTACGATACAGTATTTTGAGATAGTATTCTCTTACGTTGTATACTATATTATAATGGTAGGCGCGTAGCGTCTCGTCACCGACCAGCAAAGAAAGGATTAGGTCATGTTTTTATTTTACACACAGTCTTCACAGGATGATTATTCTCAGTTTATTCTTCAAGGTGGTATGTACCTTTGTAGAGAGTCTATCGTTCCTTCTATCACCAGCCACCAAGAGTTTTGCGATGGCGAAGTTGATTATAATTATTATGCCCTTGATGCTCAGAAGTTTGAGCTGTGGCGTTTTTCTGACAATGAAGTTTCTGTAACTAACGATGACGTTTATGTAACTGACGGTGAGTGGGTAAAGGTTGGACTTCCTTACTCCATGCAGATTAAAGAGGTGGCATAATGTGGGCTTATTATACTGAAACAAATCAGATTCGCACATATCAAAGCGGTGTCTTCAAGAGCCTTGAGGACATCGTTCCACAGATCAAGTTGATTACAGTCTTGTGTGAAAACCTACTAGATGTTCACCTCGCTCTTAACTTGACGACTATGTCTTGGTATCACTACGACGATGGCGAGTGGTCGTGGATTGGTGACTCTGTATTTCAACAAAAGTAGTTGACGTGTTGGGGGCTTTTGCCCCCAATGCTATTCCTACAGGTTTGAGTGACTCGTTCACGTAAACCTCCATCATAATCTCATAATGTCATAATATCTTTGTAAGTGGTTCTTTAACCTTGGTTTGTTGGTATGACATCGTGTTTGCAGGTTATGATAACAAGAGAACGATAAGCCGTCGTGAGTCACTTTTGCTTCAGTAAATACTTTACTCACTGTAAATATACATTGTTGCGGTGGGTAAGATTTGCTGGTATGTTTACTTTGTTAAGTAAATGGAGACAGCTTGTTGGCTACTGAAGTAACTACATTGGAATCCCTTGAGTATACGCCCGTCGCACCATCAGAGTGTGGAAATTATTGGGTAACTCCCGATGGTAAGAAACATCGTCCTCTTTCGCCACGCCATAAAAAGTTCTGTTCGTTGTATGTACAGGGTATGTCTGGTGCTGAAGCGGCTCGCAAATCTGGTTTCACAAAACATAAGTTTGGCGCGAAAGCTCAAGGCTCTGCTCTACTTCGCAGAAACCCTCTCATCTCTAATCATATCATCGACTTGTTGAAAAAAGAGATCGAGCGACAGAATGTTTCTATGGAGTCGCATCTTACTGAACTTTCCCGTCTGCGTGATGAAGCCGTTGATTCAGGGCAAATATCCTCGGCTATCAGTGCGGAGATCTCGAGAGGTAAAGCGGCAGGACTGTATATTGAGAAGAAGGAAGTGACCGTCAACAAAGTCGAAACGATGTCCGATGAAGAACTAAGATCAAAGTTACAGGATTTGTTGGACGGTGGCAATATGAAAGTGGTGAACCATGTATCAGACAGAGAAGAAACTCTACCAAGCATTGAAGACCAACTTGACCAAGGTTCATTGGCAGAGGATCGAGACGGGAGCGTTACAGCAGGGAGTTCCTGATGTCAATGCCTGTTATCATGGTACAGAGTTTTGGCTTGAACTTAAATGTACATCTACTGATACTGTTTCACTGACTCCGTTTCAATGTTCATGGCACATGCGCCGCGCATCAGTTGGAGGTAGGTCATGGATACTGGTCGCCCATTCAAAACATAATGTTTTGACACTACATCGCGGAAGTGATGCTCTGAGGATACTAGACCATGGGGTTTCATCATCTACTGCATTCTCGTACCATGCGCCGATTGATTGGCCTCAGTTTTTGCACGATGTTTGTTTGACTGACTCACTGCAATTAAAAGCTCTTGGTTGACTGACCGACTGACTGATTGACTGTAGTTCTAGTTATTCATAATTTTGTTTATTTTGTACTTTACTTCTTCCTCTTACTATACTATATTATAATCATGGTTAAGGCGGTCGCCTAGCCAGCTGCTCACAGTCAAGAAAGGACATTGTTATGACTGCAGTTTCTAAGAAGAAGGCTACTTCAACAAAAGCCACTGTTAAGACAGCTTCTGCTACTTTGAAGGTTGTTGATCCCGCTGGTAACTCTGGCATCCCTGCTCCAGCTCCCAAGGGCTTTGACGGTCGTAAGATCAAGCTTGTTGCTTTGTCTAAGGAAAATCGCCGTTTGCCTAATCAGGCGGTTGTTGTCTTGGATACGCTCAAGGCTCTCGGTGCTGACAAAAAGCCCGTTACTCAGGCTGAGCTGATTGCGGCCATGCTAGAGAACGGTCTCAAGACTGTTCAGACACCAAAGCGCATTTATACATTCTACCGCAAAGATTTGTTGGAAGAAGGTTACATCGCATACGCATAAGTCAGCGAGGGCGGTCATCATTTGACCGCCCTTTCATCATCCCCATGGTTTGCTTGACTGACTGATGGCACACTACCCTTCATCATCATCTGAAAACCAACAAAGGCCGCGCAGTCAAAAATCATTGATTTTTGACCAAGGTCTTTTGATTGATTGACTCACTCATTGTTTGATTGACTCGGAGCTTGACTATTTTGCGATAGCTTTCTTGAGCGGTGTATACTATACTATAATAGTAGCTAATTATAGAAAGGAACAAAGCTATGAACGATGTCAAACTAATGAGAGAAGTTTTCGCAGAGGCTGGCATAGCCCTAAAGAACTTACGCGAAGAGTGTCAAGACTTGGGCGAAATCGTCGAAGGTCACTACTCGGTCGTATGGCGTGGCTTCTATGGCTGTAGTTATTATCGTGCTAATTATGAAGAAGGTATCACACCTTGTGTAATTCTTGAGACCTATTGGGACAGTTCTGAAGAAGGCTCTACGAGAGGGTTTCAGAGCCTTGGCGAAGCTAAAGAGTATATAGAGTCTGAGGCAGCTTGGCTCTTTGAAAACGTCTTCGCTGAGAGGGCTTGACATGCTTGACCAGTTTCTAAGTGCATTGAAAGTTATCGCCCTTGGCAGTATTGCAGTTTACTGTCTAATTGGCTTCGCGCTTGTGTTATTTTATCAAGCTGTTTAACTAATTTTTGGGGGCGGCTTCGGTCGCCCTCTATCATCATCACTCCCCTCTTCATCATCATATGTTTGCCGTGCGCATGCGTCAATATGCGCTCGATTGATATTGACTGTCTTCGCTCTTTGATTGACTGACTCGTGGTCGTGTGCGTGTTTTAAGCGTGTAAATTAATTTACGTTTTATGTCGTTTTTTACTTTACTATAGTAAAAAAGTGGTATATACTTAGGTTATAAGTTAAATAGCTAACACAGAAAGGACTAAGCTATGACTAAAATTTCTAAACCTACTACTAACGCTACTGTAACCCCTACCGTTAATAAAGCGTCTGTCGCGCGGTGCGGTATCCCTGCCCCTAGTGCTAACGGTCGCGGTAATTTAAAAATGTCTTTAACTAAGGACGTAAAAGCTAATTTAGAGGCGTTAGAAAAGCCGCTACCTGCGCAGGCGCAGGCTATACTATACGTTTTAGACCAGCTCGGCGGTACGGCTACGCAGGCGGATTTAATTAAAGAGTTAGATACGGGCGAGGTGTTAGCTACCGTGCAGGGTGCTACGCGTATCGTTACTTTTTACCGTAAAAAACTTATAGCGGCTAATTTAATAAAAGTAGGCTAACGCCTAACGGCTAGGGGCTTTAAGCCCCTAGCTAACGCAAATTTGAGTCCCTAGCCGTTAGCGTTACGGCTAGGGGTTTTTTATACCCCACACCCCTAAAAACCGCCCACACACATATAGATAGGCACAAGACGTAACGCTCTTACGAGATATGCCCAAAATTCTTGGATCAGGAACCTTCTACCCCACCCCCATAAAATAGTAAGAAGGTTAAGGAACCTTCTACAGGGGATTTTGTTTTATATAAAAATGATATATGTTTATGTTAGATTTATTGATGTTCGGAGAACATAATGGGAAGTGCCGAGTACGACGGTGGTAGTACAGTAAACGCTCCACGTAAAGTTGACATTCAAGGACAACCGCACCAACTTTCGTATATTACTCCTAAAGAGGCTGGTATTTTAAAAGCATTAGGCGGTGCTGGCAAGCCAGGACCGATGGGTATCCCTTCTTTTTATGATGAAGGTGATGACTATACTGGTCCAGGAGGTGATTCGTTTGCCGATGCTTCTGGGGGTCAGACTACTAATATTAGTTCTTCTGATATGTACAGCGGTGGTTCTAATAATTTTAATAATGATTCCGACGATGATAATCAGCCAGTAAGTCAAGAAAATTTTAACAAGGCTCAAGGTATTACTGCAACAAACCCTTACGGTAATCAAGGTTTCTTTAGTCGAGTTTTTGGAATCGACCCATCGAAAATTTCGTATACAAATTTAATGTCGAAAGATCAAATAAACAAGATCGCGAGTAATCAGTATTCGAAATATCGTAACCCGTTTAATGATCCTAATCAGCCAGCATATAATCCCAGTTTTGCTTCTGGTGATATGAATTCAGGTATTTTACGTTCAGGTGTGAGTACAGGTCAAACGGTTATTGATCCAAGAACAGGACAAGAAACAACTGTAGAATCGTTTCGTCAACCGATGTCGGGTATGGATACAGCCGCGTCACTTGCACTAACTGCAGGATTACCTATTGCAGGTTCTGCATTAGCGGATATAGGATCACGGGTAAAAGGTTTAGAAGGTCAACCACCAACGATTGATGGTCAACAGGCGACTGAAAGAGGTAGTTCACTTTTATCAGGAATTCTTGGTCCTGGGGTAGAAAAAATTAGCGGTAGCCGTCTTTTAGATCAAGTTATGCAAACAGCTTCTGATATATTTAAACAACCGCAACAAGCAGAAGCATTAAATACGCAAATACGTGCCTCAAATAAAAATCAAGCGGATCAACTTATTCGTGATACAATACGCAATACGGCTCGTCCATCAGCGGCTCCTGTTGATGTACGCATGGAACGAAGACCTTTGACCGTTCAAGACCCACTTTCAGCTGTACCAAGTCAATTACAAATTGATAATAACCCGATTGATCAAGACTCAGGAATTATGGATGCTTTAATGGGTGGCGTACGCGACGGCGTTAATCCTCCACAAGTATCGGGATTAGCAAATATTCCTACCGAACAAGTTGCAGACGCATCGACTTCTGAATTTTTAAATAGAGGTGCGGTTAATACGTTAAACGATATTTTTCAGGCTTATAAAAAAGGACCACCACCTGTTCAAGTTGGTCCAGGACAATTAAAATTGTCGGTAGACCCGTTTGGCGAAGAAAAAAGTATTGGTGGTCAATTTACCATGCCTGTTCAAGATTTCGGGTTAGGTGGTTTATTATCACAAAACCAAGCTCAACAGTCACCTGATCAGGCTTTTCAAGTTGCAGATTCGTCTAACCCCTATATTAGTGGTAATGTGAGACGAGGCCGTTTAAAAAATCAAGGTGGGGGATTTTTTGGAGCTAAAGGTAGTAGTGGACGTATTTATACGGGTAGCGGTACATCAGGTTATTCGCGCTCTAAATCTAAAGGCGATTCTAGCTTTTTAGATAAATTAGGTCAAATGTTTAGTTTAAACCCATATGATTCACTTAATAGCTAATGTCTGAAAACCGTCGCCCAATACCTAATATGCCAGCATTACTTGATTTAGTACGATCAGGTGGTGAGATGGCCGATTTATTTGACGCTGGTGGCGAAATTGCAAAAACTGATACACCTGTAAAAGTTTATCGCGGAGAAGCACTTTTAAAAAATACACCGACGTTAACTGCTGAAGAAAACGTAGGAAAATTTTATACAGCTAATCCTAAAAAAGCGGCGAGGTATCCTGAAGAATCTTCGTTATTAGGAAAAATAACACGGTCGTTTGATTCTACAGCTGAAGATATTATACAAAATTCTTATAAAGCGATGTCGTCACACGCTAAGACTGTGCTTGATACGAATTTAGAAAAGGGTGTAGAAAGCAGTAAAGCGTATTCAATATACGCGAATAATTTAAATCAAATTGATGACTTTCATTTAAAGTTTATGAACGAGTTAAAAGAAGGAAAGTTATCAAAAGATAAATTAATGCAACTTGCGATGACGTCTATGGAAGAAGGTATCTTCGACCAAAAAGGCAACATTGATCTAAAAGAAACATTTAAACGCGGTAATTATCCTGTAGCCGCTAGTGTTGCAACAGGTCGTGCTGCAAAAACAGCATTACCCTATTTACTAAAAGGTGTGGGTATTGCAGCTTTGCCCTTGGATCTTATTGCAGGAGCTAACACAACAGGACTTGACCCACAAGAAGAAATAGCTCAAGCTATGGGTATAAATCCAAATTTATTATATAATATGCCAGAAGAAGAATTTGCTCAAATAGAATCAATGTTCCGCCAGACTATGGCGGCTAGAGCAAAACAAGATAGTGCAGATGCTCAATCAGTTGATGCGACAGTACCCTAATGGAAAATTTAGACTTTTCGCATCTTCCTAGAGATAAACAAGAACTCGCTTTTATTCTTGCTGAAGAATTACAACAACGCGAAACCCGTAAATTAGCTCGTGATGATTTTCTAACTTTTGTTAGAACGATGTGGCCGTCGTTTATTGAAGGTGCGCACCATCGTAAAATGTCACAAACGTTTAATCGTATTGCTAGAGGCGAATTAAAACGTGTAATTATTAATATGGGTCCACGACATTCGAAATCAGAAATGTCGTCGTATATGCTTCCATCTTGGCTCTTGGGTCTTAAACCTGATTTAAAAATAATTCAAGCAACGCATACAGGTGAACTTGCTGTACGTTTTGGTAGAAAAATTCGTGATCTCGTAGATACGGAAGAATATAAAAGGATATTTGAAAATGTGGCATTGCGAGCAGATTCCAAGGCCGCTGGACGATGGGAGACATCCAAGGGTGGAGAATATTTTGCGGCTGGTGTCGGAGGGGCTATTACTGGTCGTGGTGCTGATGTACTTATTATTGACGATCCGCACTCGGAACAAGACGCAATGTCCGAAACCGCAATGGAATCAGCCTATGAGTGGTACACGTCAGGCCCAAGACAGCGTCTCCAACCAGGAGGAACAATCATTTTAGTTATGACTCGGTGGTCTAAAAAGGACTTGACGGGTCAATTATTAAAAGCACAAACCCTTGATCCTAAAGCAGATCAATGGGAAGTTATAGAATTTCCCGCTATTATGCCTTCTGGCAACCCTTGTTGGCCTGAATTTTGGAAAATAGAGGAATTAGAAGGTATCCGTGCCTCATTACCACATCAAAAATGGGCGGCACAGTGGATGCAAGAGCCGACAGGCGGTGAAGGAGCGATAATTCAGCGTGAATGGATAAGAAAATGGGAAAAAACTAGCCCTCCAGTAGCTGAATATATCATACAAAGCTACGATACAGCGTTTTTAAAGTCAGAAAAGGCTGATTTTAGCGCAATTACCACTTGGGGTGTGTTTTTAAACGAAGATGACGGTCAATATAACATAATTTTACTTGATTCTATTAAAGATCGGTTCGATTTTCCTGAATTAAAACGTGTTGCGCAAGAAAATTATATACATTGGGATCCTGATTCAGTTATTATCGAAGCAAAGGCGTCAGGTTTGCCCTTAACTCAAGAATTACGGGCTATGGGTATACCTGTACAAAATTATTCGCCTAATAGAGGCAATGATAAGATCGCTAGGACAAATGCTGCTGCCCCTATGTTTGAATCAGGACTTGTTTGGGTTCCAGAAACAAGGTTTGCAGAAGAATTAGTGGAGGAATTATGTGAATTCCCCAATGGAGATCATGATGATCTGGTGGATTCAACCACCCAAGCACTCCTCAGGTTCAGACAAGGCGGGTTTATTCGGCAACCTACGGATTATGAAGACGAGGAACTGGAATATAAACTCAAAAAATTTATGTATTATTGAGGTAGTTTACGATGGCTGTTGAAAAATCGATTGCGCAATTAATGACCGAAGCTCCTGTTGAAGCAGAAGTTGAAATAGAAACAACTTCAGAAGATCAACTACCTTTGTTTGAAAGTGACGATACCGTTATGTTAGAGGATGGTAGCGCAATCGTTGGTTATGTAGAAGATGAAAATGAATTAGGTGGTGATTTTTACGCTAACCTAGCAGAAGAGATGGATGAGGCTAATCTTCAGGATTTAGCTTCTGAATTAGTTGAATCCTATAAAGATGATGTAGAATCTAGACAAGAATGGCTAGAAGGCTATACAGATGGTTTAGATTTGCTCGGTATTAAGACAGATGACCGCGAAGAACCATTTAGAGGTGCTTCTGGTGTCTATCACCCCCTTCTAGCTGAAAGTGCGACACAGTTTCAAGCGGGTGCGTATAAAGAATTGCTTCCCCCAGGAGGACCAGTACAAACTCGTATTGTGGGTTCAGAAAATAAAGAAATTTTAGAACAATCAGAACGTGTTCGTAACTATATGAATTTTCTAGTTTTGGATGTTATGGAAGAATTTGACCCAGAATTAGATCAAATGTTATTTTATCTGCCTTTGTCAGGATCAACGTTCAAGAAAACGTATTATGACCCTGCATTAAAAAGACCAGTAAGTAAATTTGTTAATCCAGATGATTTAGTTGTTGCTTATACTGAGTCTAGCTTAGAAGCAACGTCCCGTTTTACGCACGTTGTTACTATGAACGCTAATGATGTAAGAAAACTTCAAGTTTCTGGGTTTTATAGTGATGCTCTAGTTTTAGCTGATGAAGTTGATGATACGGATACTTCAGAGGATAAAGTACAAGAATTAACAGGTTTTCGTCGTAATATTCAATCTAGCGACATGGTAACTCTGCTAGAGATGCATGTTGATTTAGATCTTCCAGGGTATGAAGATCAGGATGAAGAGGGCGAGGAAACAGGTATAGCTGTTCCGTATATCGTTACGATCCACGAAGATACTATGGATATTTTGTCTATACGTCGTAATTATAGACAGGAAGACCCTACTAAAACTAAAATAAGATATTTTACGCATTATAAGTTTCTTCCTGGACTTGGGTTTTATGGATTTGGGTTAATTCATATGATTGGCGGCTTAACTAAGTCAGCTACATCTATTTTGCGTCAGTTAATTGATGCGGGTACATTAGCAAATTTACCAGCTGGATTTAAAGCAAGAGGGCTTCGTGTTCGCGATGAAGATCTACCTCTCCAGCCTGGAGAATTCCGTGACGTTGATGCTCCAGGAAGTTCTATTCGTGAAGCTATCATGCCTCTTCCGTATAAAGAGCCGTCAAGTACCCTCCTCCAAATGCTTGGTGTGCTTATTGAAAGTGGTAGACGTTTTGCGTCCGTCACGGATTTAAATATTGGCGAAGGTAGTCAAGCGAATCCTGTTGGCACTACTGTTGCCCTTCTTGAGCAAGGAACAAAAGTTCTTAGTGCAATACATAAAAGACTTCATTTTGCGCAACGCCAAGAACTGAGAATTTTAGCAGAAGTTGTTAAAAATTATTTACCCGCAGAATATCCGTATCAAATAGAAGGCTACGACGCAAACGTAAAAACAGACGATTTCGATGAGCGTATTGATATTGTACCTGTAAGCGATCCCGCTATGTTTAGTATGAGTCAACGTGTGACTTTAGCTCAAACACAATTACAATTAGCGCAATCTGCGCCACAACTTCACGACTTACACGAAGCATATAGGAGAATGTATCTTGCGCTGGGTATCCAAAATATCGACAAAATTCTCCCACCTAAAGACGAACTTATTCCTAAAGATCCTGTCTCTGAAAATATGGATGCTCTTACAGGTAAACCAGTTAAAGCGTTTGAGTCTCAAAATCATAACGCTCATATTGCAACGCATAGTGCGTTTTTGCAAGACCCAAATATTCAAAAGAACGGTATCGCTCAGCAAGTCCTTATGGCGCATATGCAAGAACACCTTGCGCTTCAATACAGGCAACAAGTAGAACAGACACTTGGTATGCCGCTACCAGCGGAAGGCCAAATTATGGACCCACAACAGGAGGCTATGCTTGCGGAGGCATCTGCTCAAGCAACACAGCAAATTAGTCAAATGGCACAACAAGCGGCAGGTACAGGTCAATTTGATCCGATTGTACAACTTAAACAACAGGAACTTCAAATACAACAGCAAGAAGTCCAGCGTAAAGCGATGGCTGATCAAGCTCGTAATCAGATCGAAGCGGCTAAACTTCAGCAGGATGGTGAACTTAAAAAAGCAGAAATTTCCTCTGATGAGGATATTGCCGCACTTCGTGCAAATGTAACACTCGCTACAAAGAGGTAATTATGACTAATACACGTGTAAAAGAACTAATGGAATTGTTAAAAAACACTGATGATCCTGATCAAATTGCAATTTTAAAGTTTGATTTAGATGAAGCTATGGGTAGAAAAGACTCAAAAGCTGTTAAAAAACGTTCTGGTGGCGGTTCTCAAATGACTGATAATCAAAAGAAATTTGCTGCGTTGGCAGCACCGAAAGATAAAATCACCTATGCAGATAAGATTGCAGGTGCTACAAAGAAAACTAACAAAGTAAGAAAAGCAGGTGGTGGCGCATATGGTGGTGGTAATTTCGGTGGCGATGAAGTGTTAGCCGCTAAAAGAAGTAAGGGCGGCGGTATTGCTATCAAAGGTACGAGCTTTAAAGGCACGTTTTAATGGATTTATATAGTTACCTTTTAGGTAAAATTGAAAAAAGACAAGCAGAAATTAGTGAAACACTGATGTCTAATGGTGTTGCTAATATGGAACAATACCATCATTTTATGGGTCAAGTTTCTGCTCTTGGCGACATAGAACTTACAATAAAAGAAACTCAAAAACGAATGGAGACTGCCGACGATGACTAAAAGGTTATACGTTCCTGACCATGTAATAAAGGAACGCCAAGCCGCTAACGAAGCGCAAACGCAAAAGAAAAAAGATTTATTGAATCCTGCCACTTTTGCACTTTCTGATGAAGTCGATGAAGATCGACCTGCTTTAGAAAGACTTCCTCGTCCTACAGGCTGGCGTGTCCTTATTCTTCCTTATACTCTTCCTGAGTCTACAAAAGGCGGTATTTTACTGTCTGATGAAACTCGTTCTAGAGAACAACTTGCTACTAATATTGGTTATGTTGTTTCTCTTGGACCAGACGCATATGCAGATACAGGTAAGTTTCCTGACGGAGCTTGGTGTAAAGAAGGTGACTGGGTAATGTTTGGTCGTTACGCTGGGTCACGATTTAAAATTGATGGTGCAGAACCTCGTCTTTTAAATGATGATGAGATTTTGGCTGTTATAGACGATCCCCGTGATATCTTAGCTGTTTAGGAGTAAAAGATGGCAGAAGAAAAAGAAAAAATTGAAGAAAACGTAGAAATCGAAGTAGAAGAAGCCGAAGCTGAAGAAAACCAAGAAGAAGAAGTTATTGCTCAAGAGGCGGATACAGAACAACCTTCTTCTGATTCAGAACATGAAGAATATTCCGAAGGTGTTAAAAAACGCATTGATCGATTAACATATAAGATGCGTGAAGCGGAACGTCGTGAACAAGCGGCATTGGAATATGCTAAAAACATAAAAGATGAAAACGAAAAACTAACGAAAAATTACTCTGAAGCAGGTTCTGCGCTTGTTACTGAAACAAGCGGTCGTATAAAGAGTCAGCTTTCAGAGGCTAAACGTGCATTAAAATTAGCTTATGAAGAAGGTGATTCTGAAGCTATGGCAGATGCTCAAGAGTTAGTTGCTAAATTAAGTGTTGAAAGTGATCGTCTTTCTAGGGAAGAAGCCCAATGGAAACAAAGACAAGAGGCAGGAATTGAAGCAGAAGTTGAAGACCCAAAACAGGCTCAATCCGCTATACAAAACAATACCCAAACCGCCGCGCCAGTTGATCCAAGAGCGCAAAAATGGGCTTCAGAAAACGAATGGTTTGGAAAAGATGAAGGAATGACCTTTACAGCATTCTCAATTCATCGTAAACTGATCGAAGAAGAGGGGTATAATCCCCAATCAGAAGATTACTATACAGAGATCAATTCTCGTATGCGAAAAGAGTTTCCCCATAAATTTGGGGAAGAAAAATCTGGACAGCGGAAACCCGCCCAAACCGTTGCTCCTGCCAATCGAAGTTCTAAAACTGGGCGCAAGACAGTTCGTTTGACTCAAAGTCAAGTGGCTATCGCAAAGAAACTCGGTGTTCCACTTGAGGAATATGCGAAACACGTGAAGGAGGCTTAAATGTCTGAAATTAACAAGAGAACTCCTCGCGCTTCTGAAACACGTTCGAAGACCGAACGCAGAAAACCGTGGCGACCAGCTTCATCCCTTGAAGCACCGCAACCTCCTGAAGGTTATACATTCAGGTGGGTGAGAACAGAGGTTCGTGGTCAAGAAGACCGAAAGAACGTTTCTGGTCGAATCCGAGAAGGATATGAACCTGTTCGTGCAGAGGATTATCCAGACTTTGATGCGCCTACTATTGAAGATGGTAAGCATGCAGGAGTCATCGGTGTAGGTGGGTTGATGCTAACTAAAGTGCCACAAGAGATAACTGAAAGCCGTGATGAATATTTTGCATCGCAAACTTCTGATCAAATGACAGCGGTGGACAATGATCTCATGAAGGAACAACATCCTTCTATGCCTATTTCGAAAGATAGGCAGTCTCGTGTAACCTTTGGTGGCCCTAACACTAAGTAGGCCACATGATAAACCCGTAAGGAGTGGATAATGGCAAATAAAGACGCCGCTTTTGGGCTAAAGCCCGTCCGTGCTTTGGGTGGTGTAGCGAACTTCACAACAAACGAGTACGATATTGCAAGTAACCACACTAATGCAATATTTCAGGGTTCACCTGTTATCGCTACTGCCGCTGGTGGCATCGATGTAGCCGCAGGTAGTTCTGATAAAATCGTAGGAGTTTTTCAAGGTTGTTCTTATACTGACCCAACTTCAGGAGAGCCTGTGTTCTCTAATTTCTATCCTGGAAGTATTGTTGCTTCAGATATTAAAGCACTCGTATATGATGATCCATATATCGTATACGAAATTCAGTGCGATGGTACGATGGCTGCAAACTCTGTGAACGCAAACGCAGATACGACTTCCACGGGTAGTGGTTCGACTACCACAGGACGGTCGATTGCAGAAATTTCCTCTACTGTAGGAACTGCTACGGCACAACTTCGGATTATCGGATACAGTAAAGATCCCGATAATAGTGATTCTGGCTCTGCCAATGGTAACGTGTACGTTTTAATTAACGAGCATGCCTATCGGCAGGGTGTAGGCGTATAAGGAGCTTTGAATAATGGCAATCTCTAGAGCACAACTGGCTAAAGAGCTTGAGCCTGGACTCAACGCTCTCTTTGGCATGGAATATGGTCGTTACGAAAACGAACATGCGGAAATCTTTGAAACAGAGTCATCTGACCGAGCTTTTGAAGAAGAAGTAATGTTGACTGGTTTCGGTTCGGCACCAACTAAAAATGAAGGTGGAGCGGTAAATTTTGATGACGCGCAAGAGTCATTTACTTCTCGCTACACCCACGAAACCATTGCTTTAGCTTTCGCAATTACTGAGGAAGCTATTGAGGATAACTTGTATGACCGTTTGGCTTCTCGTTATACTAAAGCACTGGCTCGTTCAATGGCGCATACCAAGCAAGTTAAAGCTGCAAGTGTGTTAAATAACGCATTTAACTCTAGCTTTACTGGTGGAGATGGTAAGGAGCTTTGTGCTACTGATCACCCACTTGACGGTGGCGGTACTTTTTCAAATGAGTTCTCTACAGCGGCTGATTTGAATGAAACTTCCCTTGAAGATGCTATGATTAGTATTTCTGGGTTTGTTGATGAACGAGGACTAAGAATCGCACTTCGTGGGATGAAGTTAGTTATTCCACCTGCACTTCAATTTGTTGCAGAGCGTATCTTAGCTTCTACTTTGCGTTCAGCTTCTGCAGATAACGATATTAACGCACTGCGCAGTACAGGAATGTTGCCTAATGGGTATACCATTAACCATTTCTTAACTGATACAGATGCTTTCTTTATCAAGACAGACGCTCCTAATGGATTTAAGCACTTTGAACGTGCGCCAATCCGTACTGCAATGGAAGGTGACTTCGATACTGGAAATATGCGGTTTAAAGCCCGTGAGCGTTATAGCTTCGGATTTTCAGATCCGCGTTGTGTTTTTGGTTCTCCAGGAGCATAAATCTAGTAAGACTTTTAAAAGGGCGGCTTTTCAGTCGCCCTTTTTTCGTTTATAGTAAATTTATCCTGACAACTCCATCGGGGGGTTGACACTAGCCACGACAGGAGAAAACCATGGCTAATACTACTTTTAACGGTCCAGTCCGTTCCGAAAACGGGTTTAAATCGATTATTAAGAACGCCAATACTGGCTCTGTTACCAACGAAATGACTTTGTCTACCTACAGCACTTCAATTACAATCGCTGCAACTGGAACAGATCATAAAGAGTCATCTATTGGTATTCCGTCTAATTTCATTCCTATGGGCGTTGCCATCACAGTGACAAGTGCTGCGGCTAACAACGTAAACTTGGTTGACATTGGTACAGATGCTGACACAGATGGCTTTGTAGATGGAATTTCTATTGCTATTAACGCAACAGGCTTTAAGGGTTTCTTCCCTTGTAACGGTGTGCTTGGTATGTCTGGTGGAACAACTACTGCGGCTACAGAGACTGCTGACGAAGTTGAAGTTGTAATTTCTGGCACAGCAGGTGCTGGTGGTGTTATTGCTCTGAAGTTCTTTGGTATTGCTTCTGATTCACCAACTGTTTAATAGGAGACTCAGATGGCTGGACCAATTTTTGCTAAAACAGCAACATCAACGGGCAGTCTATTTGGTGGGCGTACTCGACTAAAATCGTTTGTTGTAAGAACAGCTGGGTCGGGTAGTCCTGCCGCAGTTTTTAAAGACGGTGGCGGTTCAGGAGAAACACTATTATCTATGACGTTTTTAACGTCTGACGATACGCAAGTTACTATTCCTGAAAGCGGCATGATTTTTGAAACTGACTGTCATGTTACGTTAACTAACGTAGACTCTATTACTGCTTTCTTTGGATAGTAGCTATGGCAACGAAGAAAAAACGGAAGTCTAAACCAATAAAGACTTCTGTTAAATCAGGGAATTTTCGCTCTACTAAAAGTGGTGCGGGAATGACAGAAAAAGGTGTTCGGGCTTATCGTCGCGCAAATCCAGGAAGTAAACTTAAAACCGCTGTCACGGAAAAAAAGCCGTCGAAAGCTCGTTCAAAACGGCGTAAATCGTATTGTTCAAGATCTGCTGGACAAGCGAAAATGCACAATATTAACTGTCGTAAAACGCCCAAAAAACGTATCTGTGCGGCAAGAAGACGTTGGAAGTGTTAAAATGAAAACTGCTGATCTTTTAAAAAGAATCGAAAAACACGAGCAGTCGTGTGATAAAAGATACGAACAAATACAAAAACAGCTTGATCGTTTAGATTTAAAAATTTGGGGATTAGCTGTTTTAATTATATTCGCTCCATTTATACATAGAGTATTTTAATGGCTATCGGTCGTAGTTCTATGCGACAACAGGTTACAAAACCGCCACAAAAGAAAAAGTGGAGCAAGAAGCGAAAAGCTAAGATAAACTGTAAACGTCCTAAAGGGTTTAGTCAAAAAGCATATTGCGCTGGCAAAAAGAAGAGAAAGAAATGAATAAAAACAAAAAAGCAAAAGTTAAAAAAGTTATTAAAGGTTTAAAAAAAGCATCTAAGTTACATGCAAAACAGGCTAAATCTTTAAGCACTTTAGTAAAAAATAAGAAGAAAAAGAAGGTATAAGAAGGAGCAATAGAAATGCCTAAAGACGCTTGTTATCGTAAAGTTAAAGCTAGTTATAGTGTGTTTCCTAGTGCTTATGCCTCTGGTGCTATTGCAAAATGTCGAAAAGTTGGTGCTGCTAATTATGGAAAAAGTAAAAAGAAAAAATCTAAGGTAAGAAAAGCATCTACAGGCGGTTATGGGAAAACTATTGCTAGACAAGTAGCAAAACGTCCGTCAAATAATAAAAACGTAGCACGTGGTTGCGGTCTTGTAATGGAAGACAGAAGAAAAGAAACTCAATACAGTTAATGGGTCGAATATGGCTGTTAGAAAAACAAAAGCTGGTCTTGCTCTCAAAAGGTGGTTTAAAGAAGACTGGAAAGACGTTCGCACGGGGAAAAAATGTGGGCGTCGCAAAGGTGAAAAACGGGGTACTCCATATTGTCGCCCCAGTAAAAGGATTTCTTCAAAAACACCAAAAACAGCAAGTGAGTTGTCTACAAAAGAAAAAAGAAGTAGAATTAGACAAAAAGTAAAATTAGGTCAACCTACAAAAGGTAAACCACGTAATGTTAAACCACTAAGACGGAAGAAAAGGAAAAAGTCATGATGAAGAAAAAAGGTATGGCAAAAGGCGGCATGAGAGGCGGCGTCAAGAAAATGAAAAAAGGCGGTGCGGCTGGTGGAGCTCAAATTAATGTAGAAGAATTAAATCCAGGAAAAATGGTTGATGTTACCGCAATGGCTACTGGCGGTTATATGGACGATAAAGCTGTATCTAGAATGATGGGTGGCGGTAGACCAAAAGGCATGGCTAAAGGCGGTGCAATGGGCGGTGTTAAAAAACGCTCTAAAGGTGGGTCAGCTGGCGGTCTTAATGCGGCTATAAAAAGAGTTAAGGCTAATAAGTAAATTGCCTTATCTTCAAAGTAATATTACGCACTTTAAATGTTGGGTGCGTAGAGAGTATACCCATAACCATACAAAATATCATGGTGAGTTTTTACACGCCATGGCTATTGCAGTAACAACGATGCCTAGTCGTTGTTTAAGTTTTCAAGTGCTTTTTACAGGTTTTGAAGTTGATGATACAGATGAACCCAATGTTCACGGTGGCGCAATGTGGGCAAGAATGCCAATTACAGCATTAGTTGGTGATACACCGTTCGATAAATGGCCCGAGCCGATGCCCGTTCATTTTGCTCAACCTTGGGATTGTATGTCACATACACATGCAGTTTATCGTTTAGATCGTGCACACCCTTGTCCTTGGCTTGCTAAAATAGACGGTCAGTTTTTTCCTGCGAAATATTATTTTACAGTTGATTACACTGATAGCGAGGTAGCAGACGACCCAGCTCAGCATAAACAAAGTCATGTTTTAGAGCTTTTAGATGCAGGAAAATGGACGGGTAATATTGTAGCGTTGCCGAATAATAGAGTTCGTGTTACGCATCCAGCATGGTTTGCAACAGGGGAAGGTCCACCAGATTTTCGTCCGTCACAGCATACACACTATTCAAAATCTGATTTAGACTATACAATGGATGTAAATCAGATTTTCGATAACTTATATGCGAAAGATGAGTGATGGCTGTATCAAACTCAAAAAACTTCAATATTGACGTTTCTGACGCTATAGAAGAAGCCTATGAGCGTTGCGGTGTAGAAATCCGTACAGGTTATTCTTTAAAAACAGCCCGACGGTCTTTAAACCTCATGTTGGCTGAATGGGCAAATAGAGGCGTAAATCTATTTAGTTTAGAGCAAGTGACCACTACACTAACTAAAGGTACGGCTAATTATACGCTTGGTGCAGAAACTGTAGATATATTAGAAATGGTTTTACGTCGAAATAATACAGATATTTCGATGACACGAATGTCAAGAGCTGATTATCTTCATTTACCAACTAAATCTACAGAAGGAAGACCGTCTCAGTTTTTTGTTGATCGTCAGGTTAATCCTGTATTATACTTATGGGCGACTCCAGAAAATTCTACAGATCAAATAATTTATTATCGTCTTGTGCGAATAGACGATGCAGATGATTATAATAATGATTTTGATGTTCCTTTTAGGTTTTATCCGTGTTTAGTTTCTGGGTTAGCCTATTATCTTAGCATGAAAGTTTCTCCCGATCGTGTTGGTTTACTCAAAAGTGTGTACGATGAAGAATTTGCTAGAGCCGCAACAGAAGATAGGGATCGGACTAATTTACGTCTAGTTCCTAGGATCATTGCATAATGGCCTATACTTCTGGAAAACATGCAAAATTTATTTCTGATCGAAGTGGGTTCGCATATCCATACTCAGAAAGAATAAAAGAGTGGACTGGTGCGGTTGTCCATATGTCAGAATATGAGGCAAAACATCCTCAGCTAGAACCGAATGTTGTAGGTGACGATCCGCAAGCCTTGAAGGAAGCAAGACCTGATCGCACTGAAACTGCAGTAATTCGTTTATTAAGACCTAACTGTTTTAAAAGTGGTGCAATAGGATCTGCGGTTATAACTATAACTGAACCCTCTCACGGTAGAAGTACGAATGATGCTGTTCGTTTTAGAAAAGTTGTAGGGTTTGATGGTTTTACGAAAACGACACTAGAGTTGTCTACTGGTTATGTGATAACTGTTCTTGATGAAAATACTTATACAATTACAGTTACTGGAGAGTCTGCGACAGCTGGGGACATACGAGGTGGTGGTGCGCACGCAACTATTGATCAAGGAACAGCAACACCAAGTCCTTCACCAACAATATCAAAATTTGATTCTACGAGTATAACACTCGATTCGGCAACTAAGACTTTTGACGAGGGTTAAATGGCTAAACAGACAGTAGGAATTGGGTCAAGCGCAAATGACGGTACTGGCGATACCCTTCGTGCAGGTGCTGATAAGATAAACGATAATTTCAACGAAATTTACAATGCGTTGGGTAACGGTACTGCGCTGACAGATATTATTGATACAAACGGTGTTATTGATGTTAGCTCTGGCGCGAATAAGATTGTTTTTTATTACAGTGCTCTTACTGATTTACCTAGTGCATCAACTTATCACGGAGCGATTGCTCATGTTCACGCAACGGGTGGGTTATATTTTGCTCATGGTGGGGTTTGGATTAGATTGAACGATGAAACTACTGGGCCTGTTACTAAGTACACGGCGGGTGTAAATGGCTCTAGTGCGTTTACTTTTACTGGTCCTGGAGCGACTTCTGGAGACAATCCAAATTTTACTTTTTATAAAGGCCATACTTACCTAATAGACAATTCGTCTAACGTAGGAAGTCACCCTTTGCAGATTAGAACTTCTAATGGTGGGTCTGCATTTACAACAGGTGTTACAGAAAATTATAATTCTACTTCTGGCTTAACGCAGTTTATTGTGCCGCACGAACCAAGTGATACTTCATTAGTGTATCAATGCACTAATCACAGTAGTATGGTTGGAAATATAACGATAGTATAACGGATAAATGAAATGTCGTTTACATATACAGAGCTACAACAAGCTATAAAAGATTTTACTGAAAATGATGAAACATCGTTTGTCACTAATTTGCCTATCTTTATAAGAAGCGCAGAAGATAGAATTTTATATTTAGCAGACTTAGAAGAATTTAGAAAAAACGCTACGTCAGCTTTAACAACAAGTGACCCTTTTTTAAGTGTTCCATCCGATTTTTTAGCACCTTTTTCTCTTAGAATTACAACTTCAAATAATGAAAATTTTCTCCTTATAAAGGATGTAAATTATATACAAGAATATAACAAAGGTGTTTCTAATACTGTTCCTAAATATTACGGTATTTTTGATTCTAGTAATTTTATTGTTGGTCCAACTCCAGATAGTAATTATACGGTAGAGCTTCATTATTATTACAGACCAGCAAGTCTTACTGCAGGAGCAGGGTCTGGGACAACATGGTTAAGTGAAAACGCTCCAAACGCTTTACTTTACGGTTCTCTGATAGAAGCGTATACATATATGAAAGGTGAAGCAGATATGATAGGGTTATACTCTCAAAGATTTGAACAAGAAATTCAGCGTTTGAAAGACTTGGCAGAAGCTAGAGAAAATTCAGATGCGTATCGCAGGGGCTTACCCGATAGGCCAAGGACTTAGGAGTAACAAATGGCAACAAGCAACGCAGCAACCACATATCTTGAGAATAAAATACTTAGTTTTATTTT
>Ga0098043_1000015_pt1 | contig 50697 bp, 54 predicted proteins | sample 9B_taG_FD_92581 | JGI IMG/M metagenome (GOLD analysis project Ga0098043, IMG submission 92581) | Marine viral communities from the Subarctic Pacific Ocean - 9B_ETSP_OMZ_AT15188_CsCl metaG | ecosystem: Environmental > Aquatic > Marine > Oceanic | place: Subarctic Pacific Ocean | collected 2015-01-10 | reverse complement strand
TTTTTCAACTCTTCTTGATAACTATCATTTATATACCCATCAAAAGTAAACGATAAACTATTATTTGTGTATACCTGATTAGAAAAGAATAAGTATTCTATTCCTCTTATTAATGTTGCTGCGGGATAATTTCTATTAAATGTAGGATTTACATATTCACCAATAAAATTACTTAAACTTAAACTATCACCAGTATAAGCTTGTATAAGTGTTGTTGTAGAAGATGTTAATTGTTGTACAGTAACTAACCCACCAAATGTATTTTGGTAGTATCCATCATAACTATTTAGTGTTATAAAATTTAATTTATCGACAACTTTTGTTAAATCAAATTGTGATTTTCTTAAACTATTAACAACTTCCATTAAGTTATTATTTATGTATTCAAACTGTTGGTCTAATGTTTTATTTAGTACCTCTTTTATGTATAATTTTTCATTATTTGTTGGTGATAGTGTATTAAAATTTGTTTGTATCGAGGTTGTTTCAGCACTAATAGCTGTTTTAATTGTTGTGTAATAATTTATTATTCTTTGGAATAGTTCTTTTGGTACCCCTACTAGATTGGTTGTTAACCCACCTATAGACTCGTCACCACCTAATTTACCCAAATTAAATGTTCTAGAATGCATAACTTCTTCAACTAAACCCATATTATTAAATAAAAATAGGTTAGTTAATCTATTTTTAACATCTAAACTATAGGCTTTGCTATTATCTACAAAGTTATTTATAGTGTTTTTATAATTAGTTGTTCCTGTCATAAACTATTTTTTAAGAAAACCAATCATTTATTTTATCGGTTGCTTTATCCTTAATCCAATCAAAACTATTAAATTCTTCTTCTTCTCCTGAATTAACTAAACTATTTGGGTTATACATTTCAGTGTTAGCAAAATAATTATTTGATAGTGCATTTTGTAATTGTGATATTGGTCCTTTTAACCCTTGACCACCTATATATTTAAAGTTGATTGATACATTAGCTATCATAGGTTGGACACCGATGCCTTCAGGATTTAAATCATATATTAAAGGGTCATAACTAAAACTTACGGAATCAATAGCTATTTTAGTGTGATAAAAATCACCCACTCTTAATACACAAATAGGTGGTGGTCCAAATGCTGTGTTTTCCGCATCGACATCAGCTACACCTTCTTCTGTTACTGTTGGTATTGTTTTTCCTGGTCTTACACACTGTAATAGGAAAGATAATCTACTATTTAAACCTTCTGGTGTGGTAGAATGAAATGCAGGATGAAAATATTGTAATTTTCTTTTTAAAGAACTGTAAACAAATTCATCTGTTGTTTCTAAATGTTTAAAGTAATTTTGTTCACCCAATAGTTTACTTAAAATCTTAGTTTTTAATTTCGCCTGATTTTCTTCTTGGTTATTCAAATTATTATTAATTGTATTTTTAAAATTGGTAGCCTCATCTAAAGCAGAAGCTTCGGCTGTTTCTACCCATGTGTCCCAAAATGTTGTTGGGTCACTAGAGTTTTCTTCATTTGATTCTACAGCTGTATCTGGTCCTGGGTCTGTATTTGCTGGTGGTGGATTATTTTCATTACTATTTATAACTTCATTTATTTCATCAGGAGTTAAAAATTCATATCTTTCAGCTAACTCAAATACATCATACTTTTTACATCCAGCAAAGAAAGACTCTAAAGCGGCGTCTGCAACACTATCTGGTGTATCAACTAATTCTTTTTGAGCAATTACATTCAATATCGATGGGTGGTCAACAACAACTTTAAAACTTAATGTACCAATTCTTTCGGTATAATTGTAAGCATAAACCGGTTCTGGTCTACCTAAAAAGTTTATTGAATTCCATTGTGCTGAATTTGTGTCCCCTATTTGTAGGTCATATGGTGGAAACCACATTATTCTACCGCCATTAGGTCCTTTTTCTGCTTTAGGTAGTCCTAATAGTTCTTCACTACCTCTCCAAGCTAAATTTTCAAGAGAAAACATATATTTTTTTACGTTTTTTTCTTTTGCTTCAGTATCAACATTAACACCCATATTAGGTGCTATATTTAAATTAAATGTATTATCTAATACAGAACTTTCTTTCCCTAGTTGATTACCTTCAAATCTAACCATATTACTAAATTTATAATATGGATTATCTTTAGTCCAAGTACGACAAAACTCTCTAGTTTGTAAAGCACCAAATATACCCTCATCAACAAATCTTGCACCTGACCCTTTAGAAATTTGTTTATACCCATCATTAAATATTTTAGATGTTTGGTCTATAGCATGTCCAGCATGTTGTCTACGTGCTCCACCCATAAGAGGTGCTGAATCTATAAGTCTTTGTGTTTCATCTAATAGACCACCTTTTCTTTTAGGTTTTTCTGAAGACTTGGTTGTTAACATTTGTGGTGGTGCATTTAAAGACGCGAAAGATTTATTACCAAACCACGTCCAACCACCAGACAGACCACCACCATCCATATATGTTTTACCTAGTAAACCAAACGTTTGAAATAACCACAATGCTCTACCATTTACTGTTTCTAATTCTTTTGCTAGTGTTGAGGGTCCGTATACGATAGCACCAGTACTTCTACCAAACTCATCTTGTGGTACCGCATCTAGTGGACTTTGTATTTTACCTGGTTCTGATTCTTTAGAACCAACATAGTAAAATGGTACAACTTTATCTATATTACTAGGTATAGGTACCTTACTATAATCAGGACGATAAATATTATATTTAAGTGCTTCGAATAAAGCGGATTGTTGTTCTTCACCCGCATATTGTAAAAATATATCACTAGGTATAGGCATTGTTCCAGGACTAGTTGGTATACCTAAACCACTAGAAAATATAGAGTTTTGTAAAGCATCAGCTGTTGCTGTAATATTAGGTGCTAGACCACCAACAAAATTAATTTGGTCTAACTTTAATGCGTTTATATCGGGTACGAAAGTTTCTTGAAAATAATTACCTGGGATATTTGAGTACCCATAATATAGATTTGTAATTCTTGATATAAAGTCTGTACCTTCTAATATTTTTTCGCCTGGTGTTCTACTGATGTTGGCTATAGCTGAACCTTCAACACTAACATCAAAATCATATTGTGATTGTATGTAACCTAAATTTTTTCTTAAATATCCAACAGAAACCTCAGTTAATATACTATCATTTAATATTTTGTTATTTAAAGTATTTGTTAAACCATTTGTTATATTAACTGTCTCTAATATTTCTTTAGGTGTGTAAGTGGATGATACAAATGATTGTGGTGTCACTGTATTAGGTACGACATAACCTTGACCTGTACGAGGTAGTACTTTATCAACATCAATTAGTCTAACGTCTTGATACCCACCCATAGGTCCATATTTATTATCCAAAAATAAATTTGTTTGTGGTTTAGTAGCTTCTTCTTGTACAGTATCTTGGTCTTTTACAAAATTATCTGAAAGGGTGTTATAGTCAGTACTTCCTGGTTGTTGTACACCAAATGGGGGTGTTATTGGGTTAGAGTCTGCGAGATAAGAACTTTGTAAATTTTTACCCAATAAAAACTTTCGTAAAATTTCCGTACTAGCAATAGATATTTTATAATTACCTAGTCCGTATGGATTTTGTGAATTGTTGTTATTTGGTGTTGCCATTATCTTTTTTAAATAAATAGATTATTAATTATTTTTATGCTGTTGCATTAGCTAACATCATACTAAGACTTTGTAAATCCCCAGAATTCATTTGAGCTAATAATCTTCTAACATTTACTGTTGCATTTTCTCCCTCACCTTTAACTGTTAATGTACCAGTAAGTTCTATAGGGCCTGTTTGACCACCACCCACATTAGTGGTTGTAAGATTTGTATTGGTTGTGTTAATTTTATTACTCATATCCGTAACTGTATCCCCTAATAATTGTGTACCACCTAATATAATGTCATCTTCATTAAATCTAATAGGTGCCTCTCCTGGTCTTAATATAAAATCGTTTGCTTGTATAATTTGACCTTGTCCAATCATTCCCATGTTTTTTAATGCTTCTACTATTTGCTTTTGAGCTGCGTCAGTAGCTTTATCTGGTAAATTTGCAAGAACGTCTTGTATAGCGTCTTTATCTCCGGATGCTATCGCACTAAGGTCTTCTTCAGATAATAAATTTATACTTTCACCTATTTGTTGACTTAGACTTGCTGCGACCATATCTGTTGTATCACCACCTTGTTGTCTAACCAACGCTCTAATACCCGTATCAATTGTAGCTAAATATTGATTTGATTTTTCTGCTACAGTTAATTGTTGTTTGTAGACCTCACTATCAGACATACCAACAGCTTTTAATTCTTCTATTTGTTCAGGTGTTAATCTATCTACATCAACCATTCTATCAATACTAGGTATTTTAACTTGCATTTCACCCCCTTTACCCATCTGAGCCATTCCAGCTATAAGTTCTTTGTCATCCTCAGTTACATTATCTAGAAACTTCATTTCAGCAAAAACTTCAGCACGTCTAGCTGATTTAACTGCTGTATCTGCTAAATCTTGATATGACATACCCATAGCCTCCGCCATATCTTTTAATTGTCGTCTTTGTTCTGGTGATATTACAAATTTTCCTTTTTCTTCATCAAATGTTACAGCTGCAGCGGCAGTGTCTATTATAGCTTCTTGTAGACCCTCTAGGTCATTAGTTGCCATATACATTAATTTAAAAGGGTCTTGTAGGTCACCTACAGCACCACCAATTACCTGCATTCTCGCAGCAAAGTCTATAGCACCTTCAGGGTCAAAGAATTTATCAGCTAAAGAACTTACAGTACTCATCTCTAAACCTAACGCTTGTCCTCTAGCAACCATTCTAGCTAATCCTTCAACACCTCTTTCAAAACCATATGTATTAACTAATTTAAGATTTGATGATACATTACCTAAGAATTTTTCCATAACAACACCAAATTGTTGTCCAGTGGTAATTATTTCACTCATAGCGTTATTAGAGTCATCTACTTTACCTATTGCTGTATCTAAACTAAAACCTATGGTGTCAAATGCTGCGGCAAAATCTGCTGCATCAAAACCTTCTAAAGTCTTAGTTAATAATGCTGCTCTTTCAGTAACTTCAGGTGATATTCTTAATTTTCTACCAACCTCAAGTGTTATATTTTTAAATGTTTCGAATAATTCATTTACAGTTAACGCAAATCTTGAAGCTGACGCGCCTGCTTCATTTAACTCTTCTATAGTGTCAAATAATTGTTGGTTTGACATCCCAATACTCTTGGAAATATCAACCCTTATAGTATCTTCCATAGCCAGCATATCTAAAATTACTGACATAGATTTTTGTGTGTCTATAGTACCACTTTGTATATCTGTCATTACAGACTGCATTTTTTCTAAATCAGATAGTTCTAGTCTGTTTTTTGGTACTCTTTCTTCTAGTAAAGTTTCTGGTATTTTAAATTGTTGTGTAGTTGTCCTTTGAGGTTGTTGTGTATTGTTTTGGGGGGTACCATAGGGTTCCCACTTATTATTAATCCAAACCTCACGTTGGCCATTTCTTACTCTTATATCTCCATTATTTGGCATAGTTAACTATTTTATTATAAATAGTTAGAATCTGTTTTTACTTTTGTTCTTTGCCTGTTCTATAGCTTCATTTTTCTTTTCAAACTCTTCTATTAATTTGCCAATATAGAATCTTCTTTCAAAAGTAGGCATGTGTAATAAATCTCTGTAGGGTACGTGTAAGTGACGCATTAAGAAGTAAAACTCTTGCAAAAGGGCATTCCTATAGCCCGTAGAAAGGACGAAAAAACTCAACACCCAATGAAATACCAACTTTCATTTCTTCTCCTGAGGGTGTAGTTACGGTAGCATTTAAATCTAATGCTGGAGTATTATTTCTAACAATTTTTCTAATATCTTGTGAGTCCTTTATAGGCATTGTTTGAATAAATTGTGCTATTGTCATTCTATCTCTAACACCATCTATTTCTACTAACATTTTTTCTAGTTGTTTGGTCATAAAAGGATTTATAGGGTCATTTTTGTGTTTTTCATCAATTTTTCTAAGTTCCTCCTCGTCTGTTGGGGTTAAGAATTTTAACTTTGCTTTTTTCTTGGATTTTTCTAAATAAAACTCAAACTCGTTTTTTTCATCGGTTTCGACACCTATATCTCTAGTTTTTAATATTGATAAATCTATACTTGTTTCGAACAGTTCTTCTGTTTTTGGGTCAGTTAATTGTACTTTATATTCAGAACCAAAAGCTGTATTTCTTAAAAAAACTAAAATAGCTTGTTTATCACACTCAGGCATGTCTACAACATTAATGTCCTTATCTAATATTTTTCTAGTTATTAGTTGGTTAACTAGTTCACCACTACCTTGTAATGATTGTGATGCTAGTAGGTTTTCATCAGAGGCATTTAAATAAGTTACTTTTACACTTTTTTTCTTACTTTTATAGAAGATACCCTCTGAAGGTAGTGTTACCATGTCGTACGGTAACATTGTTTCTGTGTCTGGTTTTAAATTATCTTGCAACATATATTATATTTTATATTATAATTTTAAATATATAGCTTTTTATTTTATAGTAAATATTGCTATTATTATATTATATAATAAGCATCAACATTTAAAATTATAAAGTAAAGGGTTTTTTAAAGCAAAAAAAAAGTCCCTTAGGACTTTTCTTATTTTTTGGTGTTAATTAGTAAACTAAGATACATCTATCTGGTCGCAACGTGGCTGAAATTGTTGCTAACCCATCATCACTATATCCTAAACTATCAAAATTAACATCTGTAAGGAATGTTCCCTGCATTATCCATTTTTCTACAACAACACCTGTTGGGTCTAATAATTCTAAGTCTATATTCTTTTTGTATCCTGCTGCATACCCCATTCTACCTGTTACTGACTCTGCGTGTAATCTAACCCACTCCATAAGTGCTTGTGCAGCGGATGGTCCAATTGGGTCTCTAAAAGTTACGTTTATGGTGTTCCAAACAAATCTTCCCGCAACATACGTAGACGTGTTAAGAAACGGTACTTCCACAGAATTAATTGTTACTTGTGGTCTAGAAGTACTTTCTACATACCATTCATTAATCCCCAAAGATGAATCAAATCTTAAAATAAACCTATTCTTTTTCTTTGGTTCATAAGGTATAGGCATTTTCATTAATAAGTCAGCCATATCTTTTTAATTTTTAATTTTAGTTTTTTATTATATCTATAAATATATGGGTAATGAAAAAAATGTTTAATTTAACTGTTTTAATATAATTTTATTCATTCCACCTTCTGAAGTGTCGTAAACAACAAAATCAACATCAGGAAACTCTGATTGTAATACATTTTTTATAAATCTTACAATAGCATTTATATTTCCTAAATCATCATCACTAAACCCAACAGATAATTTATTGTAATCTGTATTAACCATTTCTTTAGTTTTACTAACAATTTTTGTTACGTAGTCTCTTAATGCTATTTTTTTATTTTCTTCTGGACTTATAGCAGAACCACCATCTAAACCAAACTGTCCCATAAAAGACTCTGAAGTTACTGGATGATATTCATGACTATCTAAATAAGTTTTTAATACTGTTTCAGCGTCCACACCATCTAATTCAGGTGTTTCTTGTTGGATATTATCAATCATATCATTTAATTCATTTTCAGTAAAAGTATAAGATACGACTAGGTCCATTCCTTTTCTAAGTGTTTCTGGTTTATGACCTCTAGCTGTTATGATTGATATTGGATTTGCGTAAATAAGTGCTTCCTTAAACTTATTAAATGATGGTGCATAAGATTTATTATTTAAAGCTTTTTCTAGGTCTTTTATAAATGCCTCATCGTCTATAAAGTTATCAAAAGCTCCATCGTCTAATTTGTACATAGTATTATTTCTAAAAAACGCAAAGTCTTCAGTACCTACATCGACAGGTTTCCAATTACCATTTGTCTTCTTTAACATTTTTATGGTGGTCGGCATTTTAAGAATATTATCGTCCCAATCAAAAGAATAAGCTCTAACATTTTTACCTGTTGATTCTTCTTTAATTAAAGACTTAAAAATACTTAATTGTTTAGGTGTTATAATAATGTTTCTTCCCATATACAATAAATACAAATTAATTTTGTTTATTCACTATTTTTAGTTATCTTTGTATTATGAAAAAATTATTAAAATTACTTTGTGTTATATTATTAGTTTCTTGTGAAAAAGAAACCTTAATAATTCCTTGTGAAAATACGTACCCGACAACACAAAATCCGGTACCTTACGTTGATGATTATTTTATAGATGATTGTTGGCTATTGGTTGATGGTGAAATGTACTTAGAGAATCTAGAAACAGATGAAATAGAGATGACAAATCATTTTACTATTAGTGATAGTAGTAGTTTAAGATATGATAGTAGTATGTATGAGTTTGAAGACCTAATTAAAAATGTTACTACTTGGTGTTTTTATTTACCTGATAATGTACCAGGTATGGGACATTTTACATTGGATGGTGATACTTTACAACCTTATGGTTTGTCTGTAACACACAATAACATGACAATAACAGAACCTCTTGTTGGTTCTTATCTACTATTAGGTGGGTCTGGGAGACCTATTTTATACGAAATATTGGATTTTGAGAACAAAATAATAATGATACACGTACAAGAATCATATGAAAACATAAATGGGTACAACTGTAGATACTACTCAAAACTAAAATTTAAAAAAAATTAAAATGTTAACGAAATAACTTTGTAGTTTAAAAAAAATTTCTTATCTTTGTACTATAATTAAACGAATTCTAACCACTAAAAATAAAAAAAATGAAAAATTTATTCTTATCCTTACTTATTTTACTAACTAGTTTTTCTGTTAAATCACAAAACTCTGATTTTCCATATTCACAAAAAGATTATTTAATAAAAATGAATGAAGTTGTTAAAGTTGTTGAGGGTTTATACAATACTTATGGTGAAGATACTATTATAGTAAACCAATTAGTAGATTTGTCTTGTAGTGAAGTTTATGTGTTATCTGGTTTAGGGACACTTGATGATGACTTTAGTGTGTCTGAAGCTATAGAAGAGTGGTTTGCACCAACAATCAATAGGTCTTGTGATTACTTACCTACTACAGTAACCGTAATAGAAAAAGATTGTTGTAAATGGGGCGTGTGGTTCAGAGTTAAAGTAACAAATATGTATGGTGTAAATAACTATATAGATTTTGGAATCAATAAAGAAAATAAATTACGTTCAATTATCTTGTAAAAAAAAACTCCCTAAAAAGGGAGTTTTTTAATTTATATTAAGTTTTATACTAACATTTTATTGAATTTGAACGATTATAACTTCCACGAACATTACTACTAGTTTTTGACCAGTTTTTAGAATTTTTTAGTTCATCTGGTAATGCTTGACATAACTCATATTTTTCATTTCTATCTACAACCCCCTGTACCATTTGTTCCCAACGGCTACTTGAGCCCTCAACGTTACCATTTTTATAAAAATATACTGTTTGTCGGTCACCACCTTTTGGCATGTATGTTAAAACAAAATTACTAAACTTGTCTGGTGCATCTTGTTCATTTTCTCTTTTACTTTTATTCAACTGATAACCTATATAACTTCCTTTCTCACCATCACTTCTTTTGGAACTACCTGCTCTTTCACTTGTTCTTACTTTGTAACGTGATGGGTCAAATTCTGAGAATGAAGCAAATAACTGATTCAAATCACCCACATCAACACCTAACTCTTCGGCTCTCCTTGCTACTATTCTCTTTAATATTGTAGAAATTCCACTCTTGTACTTTTTTGGGTATTGGTTTGCTAATGTATCGTACATTTGCCTATCTTTATTATAATCATATCTCCAGTCTTTTACTGGTTTACGTTTATCCCTATCAGAAATAAGGTCACCAAAATCTGCCCATCTTACAATCGCACTACCCTTTACTGGTTTTTGCTTTTGTTTGTTATATTTGTAGACTAGTTCAGCTCCTATATTTACATTATCTTGACCGAATAATACTCTTTTATATCTTGTAACTACAGCATTAGGGTCTACTACTTCTTCTTCCTCCCCCTCTTCTTCTTCTTCCTCTTCTTGTTCTTTAACAACCTTACCCTCTTCAACACCTTCCATAGGTGGATTTTTACCATTTTCTTTTACCTCGTCTTCTTTTCCTTCAACATGGTCTTCTTTATGACCTTCTTCCATGTCTTTTTCTTCCATATCTTCTTTTTCTGTAAGGTCTTTATATTTTGCTGTAGGTGTACCCATTAGACCGAAATTTTGGCCATTTCCATTACCTATATTTTCATTTAATTGTTCTTCACTAATTAAATCTAACCCCATTATTTCACGAGCTCTATTTAACTCATTTAAAATATTTTTTTCCATAGTTATTAAATTTTTGCTATTGGTTTTATTATTTGTTTCATTCTTTTAATGTCTTCTTGAATTAATTTTTCTTTTTCATCCTCAGACTCAAAGTGAGTTCCTTTTTCACGTCTATCTTCGTGGTCTTCATCATAAGCCATATCTTTTTCTAAATCCTTAATATGTTTTTCATCTGCACCTTCATCTTCACCATAGTTATATGTTTCCTCACCTTCACTATCTTCTTTTACATCTTTTTTCATTGCCTTTTTAATAGCTTTATCTTTTGCTGCTAAATAATCATCAGAATCTATATCACCATCACCATCATGGTCTTTTTTCTTACCTTCTTCCATTTCCTTTTTATCTTTAGCTGCTTTTTTCATGGTTTCTTTTTTGTCCCCATCACCATCTAAATCTAAAAAGTCTGGTTTAGCGTCTTCTTCTAATTTTATTTCTTGCCATTGTTCTTGAATAATTGATAGAACTCTTTCTAACTGTTCTTCACTAATAATTACATTTTGTTTTTTACCATTAGTAAAAGTTTTATTACCAGTAGATTTCTTATTTAAAGATTCAACCAATATTTTTTTTGTAAATTTCATCTCACTATTTTATTATAAATATTATATATCTTCAAAAGAGGCCCCAGTAGGTGTTATTAGGAATTCAACGAATATATATTCTAAAGCTCTTGTTGGTTTAATATATATCTTACCATTCATTTCATTTCTATCTATTTCTTCTGGGTCATTTGAAAGAACAACTCTAAAGTCTGTTAAACCTCTGTCTCTTCTAATAGAATCTAGTATTGGATTTACCAAGTCTAAGAATTGTTGTCTAACCACATCATCATTTTGTTCGAATATTAATCTTACTGCTACCGCTGATATTAATTTTCTAGTTTGTAGTAATAATCTTCTAACATTAATTCTATCTAAAGCAGACTCTCTAATTTGTAGAGTTTTATTACCCCAGATAATTGGGCCTGTATCACTAAATGTTGCGATTGGGTTCAATCTACCAACGTATAATGTATCTCTTTCATCTAACGTAAGTTTCTTTCTAGCTTTCACAGCGTTAACTAAACCTCTTGTATAACCAGCTGATGCGAACCATGGGAATGATATATTATCTGTTAGAGCTATATTTCTCATTACCTCCGCAGTTGGTGGTATGTATACTTGTTTATTGTTAGCCGCGTCTCTTATCTGAACCCAAGGATAATAAGTTGCTGTATAGTTAGAATCTATTAAAGAATCCTCTATATTATCCACAGCTTCATCTGGTGTTACTTGATTGACTGGGTCTGAATTTGTTGGGACGAACATATTAAAGTCTGGTGTTGTTGTAATGTAAAGAGAGTCAGCTCTATCAGTTTCTACCATGTCTATAGATTCATTTACTAAACCTAAATTATCAACATAATCAATTCCTGGTGTTGCAAATACATTTATATCTACAGACTCTGGATTACTAAACTCATTTATACCTCTTAAATAAGCGAAATAGTCTGTATTAGCTTCACTAGTACTTAATTTTTTAAATGAACCATCACCAGTTGCCGTAGGAAAATCAGCACTTGTACAAGCTCCGTTTAGGAAACCAGTAAGTCCCATTCTATAATCGTCAGTATTAGACCTTGTTTTTCTATAGATATCAAAGCCATCAAAACCTCCACTTGGTGCAATTGTAAATTTACGTGACCTCAGTGATTTATATGGTTCGGTACTTAAAGTAGGTTCTGTGTTAAATTGTCCAGCTCCAACTTCAAAAATAGACTCACCAGCCAATGTTGTAGATGACCAGTCTAGGTAAGTACCAACACCCCCAATAACAACAGTTGCTCCAGAATCCATATGGAATCCTTTAGTTACAACCTCCCACTGTGAACCAGCGGTTCCAGTACAAATATTAGTTGGTGGGATATAACCTTTAAAATCAAAGAAATCAGCGTCAAATCCAGCTCCAGTACTATCGGAAATACCTAAATAAACTTTACTAACTTTGTCACCACCACTTCTTATTACATTATTACCTGTAGCTGAACCATATGGTGGGTCAAATACTATTTCACCAGGATTAAAATATTTTGTTTTATATATAATTTTTGGGTTTACACCACAATTTCCATATCTTCTAAATCTATAACCCTCAAAACCAGCCGGTAAAGAACCAGTAAAAGTTCCATCTAGTAAAGCCTCTGTTGGGTAAATCATTGTATATTTAGATTTTAACTCGAATTCTCCAGTTGACGTACCTATTTTTCTACCAACAAATGATACTTTTGTTGGGTCTAGACTACATCTAGTAAATTTCTCTAAAACTACTGGGTTTGCGTCAGTATCAAAAAAGTCTCTAACTAGGATATCAAATTCTGCTCTTTCAAAAGAAAGATTAACTATAGAAACTTTATATTCTCTATTAGCTGCTGAACCATCTGATATAGACACAAATTTAAACAATCTAAATACATCACTACCTTGTAATTCAGATACAATATAAGGTGTTTCAGGTGTTTCAAATTGATTCATGTACCAAGCTATAGTGTTCGTGTTTACTGTAGCTCTTGCACTTGGTAGGAATTGTAGACAACATTGAAGTCCCCTAACTTTTCCTAATTTTCTTCCTATATTTAATAGTGTTGGATAAGCCTCCTCAACAAAGATAGGAACCTCAACTTCTTTTTTATCAAACGGACTTCTACCAAATACTCTAGGTGCAAAATTTTGAGCCGTATTAGACATAGAAGCTTCAAAAGTATAAACGTTACCCTCATCAGTTCTTGCACTAATTCCAAATGTAGCAAATGGGTCTTCAAGTACAGATTCATAAGAACCACTACAATCAAATTCTACATTTCCTACTGTATTTCCACTTATTGCGTATACTGGACCACCACTACCTAGAGAACTTAAACCTCTAGACCTAAATGTTAGTATGTCCATACCATCCCACTCAGTATTAGCTGTTACTCCTTGGTAATTTATAATGTCGAATACAGCATATCCAGATAAAACAACAATTGTACCACCAGTACTATCAAGTGTTGTACCAGTAGCTTGTTCCATTGGAACTCCTTGTCCTGAAGTATATCCACTTGAATATAGTTGGTATGATAACCCACTATATGTTGTACCCGTACAACATTGAGTACTTCCAGTATATTCAAATAAACCATAATACCAAGGGTCGTTTTCATAAGAAGTTAGGTCTGCACAATTAGTTGATAAAACATTTGTTATTGAAGAACTAGAGCCTGTGGTTGAATTTGCAAATGTAAAAGCAGATAACGAATCTGTTGTTATACCAGTTGCTGTATTAGTTAGATATTGTGGTATACATCCATATTGGTATACAGTACCGTCTAAGGCTACTGGTATACACGGAGATACACCAAATGTACATCCACCAGTATCACCAGAGGATAAAGCGTCGTTAAATTGAGTGTCACTACTAAGTATAATTGAGTCCTGTGCCCAATTTAAAAATGATTGATTAAATGATGAAAGTGTTGAGCCGTCATTTAATGTGATTGTTTGTCCTGTTTCAGACCAAGAACCAAAATCAATACCTGTTAATTCTGAAGGTATACTTGTCCAAAACGGTGTTGAGAGGGCAGCAGTTGTAAAAGCATCGGCACCAACAGTAGAACCAGAATAATAACTATCCCCTGTAAGTGGGATGAAAAAAGGTAAAGCTGTATTACCTGATGTAGAAGTCAAAGCTGAATACGAATGTTCAAGACCTGATGGTTCTAACTGACCTATAGTCTGAATTGACCAGGAAGGTCCAGCATCATAACCACTTAAACCTAGTACTCTAGTTACAAATAGTTGATTTGATTGACTTAAGTATGATTTTGCAATATACCCTAACTCATATTTAGGGATTTGTGAATCTACGTACAATTCTGGTGACGTTCCACCGAATCTAGTTACAAAATCATCATAAGATGATATAAATATTGGTTCAAAGGCTGGTCCTTTTAAAGTTTCACCAACCAAACCTAGTGTTGTAACACCAACACTTTGTGCTACAAATGTTAAATCTTTCTCCGATGTGTATACACCAGGAGAAACAAATACCTTATTACCGTCTGCCATTTTATATATTTTTTAAAAAATTATTTATTTTCGTTTATTATAAATACATCAGGTAATCACAAAAGTTACGTAGTAAAAGTGGATATTTTGATTGTTGTATGAAAATATTCATACTTTTTTCATACTATACGTTATTTATTGTAAAAACCCTTACTATATGCGTTCAGAAAGTAAAAAACAAAAAATTAAAAATATAAAGATTAGTGTTAAGTCTCATTCTTTACTAAAAGAGTATTGTAAAAATAATGGGTTAAAGATGTTTGCTTTTGTAGAAAAATTAATAACTGAAAAATGTAAACCTAAAAAAGGTATATACATGGAATAGTTTATCTAACTAATTTTTCTTGAATTATTAGTTTAGAGGGACTCCCGGGATTTGTTTTAGTTATTGTAATTGTTAAAGTATTACCACCATTTACCTGAACTGGACTATCTAAAGTTACACCATCAATAGTAAAAGTAACACTATCAATATTACTAGTCCTCATAACAGTAATGTCATTTTTATAAACATAATCTATTGTCTTTATAGTTGTTACATCATCAAACTCAATAACAGTCCTAACTTTATCAGGATTTTTTTCACCCAAATTTTTCTTTTCTCTTTTTCTATTTTGTTCGTCAAAACCATATAAAACTAAACTTCTGTTAATAGCTGGCTTAACCTCAAACTCCTCCTCGTCTAGTAAAAATCCTTGTAGTTGAAATTGATAACTTTGTTGATAGTATCTCCTTTCTTCGGTATCTATTTTACTTTCGTCACCAATTGATTGCATAACTATAGGTATGTAATGACCTTTAACAAAAGTATAAGCTTGTCTAGATGTGAATTTTTGTAGTGTGATTTTATTAAAGGTATTTAATTCTCTCATTCTATTACATATTATTTTTACATCATATATAATATCTACAGGTACTGGTTGTGGTATGGTGTAGACATCGTAACCTTTTCTATTCCCATCCCAAGTAGGTACTTTTGCATAATGAAATTGTTTTCTATCAGGTATTGTGTATTGTAAAGCTGGGTTACTACCATATTGTACATCTGGATTCCTAACCACAACTATAAATGGTAAATCAACATTTTTATCTGAAGTACTAAATTGCCAAGTTTGTGAAAATTCTGCCCATCTTTGTAACGTTAATATTCTATCTATTACATTTATCTTTTTACCATTAGTTACGGTTTGTAATTCATTTTGTACAAAATCTAACATTCCTCTATCTAAATCAGCGTGTAATAAAGATTTTGGTAAAAAGGTACCATCATCATTGATTAAATCAAATAATTCTTTTCTTCGATTAGGTACTTGTGTACCATCATAACCTTGTGGGTAATGTGGTTGTATAGGTCCTGGTGCTATATTTAAGTGTTTTTTTATTTTTTTAGGTAATGACATTATATTCCTTTAAATTCGTTTGGACTTACATAAGCACAAACTATTGTCCTATAAAAAGCCTTATACCCACCTATTGTGTGTTTATTATCTGATGTTACCCTACCATCATTAGTTACAGTATAGTATCTCATCTTATCTTCTTTTTCCGGATAACCTATGTAGTCACCATAATTAATATCTATATCTAATTCTTCTAGATGTTTTAGGTAAACCCCTAGAGTCATGTTACCAGGTTCTAAATCCTTAACTAAACCAGTAGCATAACTATCTAGTCTTGGTGGGTCTATTTTTACATAGGCATTAAACTCCACAGGTGGTTTATATCTAATTTCTTCAGGACCCGACTCACCATAAACATCATCTACATCTGAAAGCTTAGAGTCTACTCTAAATAATACCAAAGTAAAATGCATATCACCATGTAACCACTCCATCCCCATACTCTGTTCTAACTTAAAATCCTCAGAACCAAAAAATTTAGATATTCTTGTAATTGGTATTTTTTTATTTGCCATATTAATGTGTCCTTTTATTATAAATATAATTTGTCTTTCTTTTCTCTTTTTATTATATTTTTAATATGGAAAATTTCCCACCAGAAATTAAAGCTAAGAATTCTTTAGCTGATTATAGTGGGGCCAATAACTATATTATAGGCCTCAAAAATACTATGCTTAATAATAAAAGTTTTAAATTAACTCGTTCACAAGCAGATTATATAAATAAAAATTATAAAGAAAAACCTAAAGTTGTTAGGTTATGGATGGAAATAGATGATTATTTATCTAAAGAATACATGTCTACAAAACTTTTACAGTCACCACCTAAATCTATTTGGATTGAGAAGTTATTGTCTGAAACTGATAAAGCATATCATGTGTGGGGTAAAATACTTAAGTCTGATAATTTAAATGCTTTTTGGGTACCTAAAAATCAGATAATTCCTAGAGCCAACCCAGACTTAAAAGTTGACTTTACTGAATTTGCACATAGACCCCCATTTAAACACCAAGAAAAAGCTATAACAAAACTAGTTTCAAATAAAAAATACATACTAGCTGATGACATGGGTTTAGGTAAAACTAGTTCAGCTATAATGGCTAGTATAAGTTGTAAGGCAAAAAAAATATTAATTATTTGTCCAGCATCTTTAAAAGTTAACTGGAAAAGAGAAATAGAAAACTATACAAGTGCAACTGTAGGCATAGTTGAAGGTAAAAAATGGGAGGATAGTAAATATGTTATTATAAATTATGATATACTTAAAAATTTTCATTCTTTACCCGTAGACAAAGACAAGAAAAAACAAATTTTAGAATCTAAATTTGATTTGGTTATCATAGACGAGGCTCACTACGTCTCAAACGGTAAAGCACAAAGAACTAAATTAGTTAACAATTTAACCTCTAAAATAGATAGGTTATGGTTATTATCAGGTACACCTATGACTTCTAGACCCATGAATTATTATAACTTATTAAAATTAGTTGGGTCTAGAGTTGCTAACAACTGGATTAATTATGTTAGAAGATATTGTGATGGTAAACAAATTTTTAGAGGGTATCGAAAAGTTTGGTTAACTTTTGGTGCTACTAACTTAGAAGAACTTCGTGATAAAACTAATGATAAAGTTTTGAGGAGACTAAAAGAAGATGTTTTGGATTTACCAGATAAAATTATAACACCCATACATATGGAATTAAAATCTAAAACCTATGAAGAAGAAATGGGTGAATATTTAGATTGGCGTAGACAAAATAGAAATAGGGGGTTATCTATACAATTATCTAAACTAATGAAGGTCAGACAAATTATAGCTTTAGAAAAAGTTAAAGAAACTATACAGTTAATAGAACAATGTCTACAACAGGATAAAAAAGTTATAGTCTTTACTAATTTCACCGAACCACTAATGACACTACATGAAAAATACAAAAAAGAATCTGTAATTCTTAATGGTACTATGAAAAAAGAAGATAGACAAGAAAGCGTAGACAGATTTCAAAACGATGATAAAGTAAAAGTTTTTATTGGTAATGTTAAAGCGGCTGGTGTAGGAATTACTTTAACTGCTGCTGAAGTAGTTATATTTAATGATTTATCTTTTGTACCTTCGGATATGTCCCAATGTGAAGATAGAGCTTTTAGAATAGGACAAGATAAAAAAGTATCATGTATGTACCCAATATACGACAATACGATAGAAAGAACTATATATGAAATAGTTAATAAAAAGAAATCTGTTATAGATACTGTAATGGGTGATAATATAAATGAAGAGGATATTTTAGGTGAAATTTTAAGTGGTTTGTAAAAACCATGTTTTTGTTATATTTATATAGAAACAATTGTTATGAACAAAAAAGAATTTACTAAAAAACAACTTAAAAAACAGTTAACTGTGTTAACAGAAGAAAAAGTTGACTCGAATATTAAATCAGAACTAAAAAAAGCTTTTAAAGCTTTAAAAACACTTAAATCTATGTTAGTTGGTCATAAATCTGGTGAAGATACTTTAAGTTTTTCCGATTTGAAAAAAATTAAAACTGCTGCTCGTAATATAGAAGACATTTATGAGGATATGGTTGATGAAGAAATGACTAAAAAAGAAAAGGACCAGGAAAAAAAGGTGGAAAAGAAAAATGAACAATCTGAAGGCCACGGAAAAATGTATAATGCTCTAGAAGGTATTAGAGAAGATAAAGTTGTTAAAATTAATGAAGATACATTAAAAAGAATAGTTAAACGTGTTATTATAGAACAAAAATAAACATTTAACCCCATATTTTATTAAAGGTCCTAAGGGACCTTTTTTAATGCCAACTTCCAAGTATTTATATAAAAAGGACACATTATGCCAGCAACAATAGAACCCGCAAAAAGAGAAAAATTATTTACACAAGTTAGACATATGCTAGGTGCACCCTTACGAGGTGTGGAACTAGAAGATGAAATGTTAGATACAGCATTAGAAATTTCTATACTAGATTATGGACAATACGTACAAGATTGGTTAATTGAGAATCAATGGTCATCTATTTATGGTCAAGATTTAGATGTCATTTCATTAACTAACGCTTTTTTAACACGAGACCTAGATTTTGAGACTTCTTTTACTTACGCATATTCTAAAATAGTTGGTTTACAAGCTGGAGGTCCATACCAATTAAAACAAGACTATATAACCTTAACTGCAGGTACACAAATATATGAAATTCCTGCTGGTAGAGAAATAAATGAAATTATGTGGTATAGTAGGGCAGAATTAAATGAATCTTTTATAGACCCATTTTTAGGAGCTTTTGGTGGTTTAGGTGGTGGTTTTGGTCTTGGTGGTCCTGGAGGTTTTGCACAAATGGGTATACAAGGTTCCTACTTTTTAATGCCGGCTTTTGATATTCTTTTAAGAATGCAAGATAGGAATCTTAAAAATAGATTGATTGGTGGTGATTTAACATATAGGATAACTGCTGGAGCTGGTGGTGTACATGGACCTAAATACCTACATCTATATAATGTTCCTGGTGGTAGATTTGATTTTGGTGATATTATGTATAACCAAGAACGTGTTTGGTATTGGTATTATGATTCAGGTCCAGCAAATAGAGATGATTGTTTAGATGCAAATAAAGATGTTGTACTACTACCAAGTGACGTAGACTTAGAAGAAATGACTTATACTAGACTTAACCCACCAGCACAAGCATGGGTAAGAAGATACTTTTTTGCTAAAGCTAAAGAAATGTTAGGTAGAGTTAGAGGTAAATTCCAAGGTAATCTAAAAACACCTGATTCAGAATTAACCATGGAATACTCTGATTTATTATCAGAATCTAAAGATGAAGTGGCTAAACTAATAGAAGAATTAATGACTAGACTTGAACGTTTAAGGAATGATAAAATGTTAGAAAGAAAAGCTTTGGAAGCCGAAAATTTAAATAAATCTCTAGGGTATCGTCCTGTTAACCCTGGTTCTATATTCGTTATTTAATATGCCTTTTTATACTAAAGTAGACTACTCAAGACAATTAAGACAACCATCAGAAACTACGGCTAGATTTTCTGGTTCTACTTTAATGGAACAAAATTTAAATGTTTATTCCGGTATTACTGGTGATGGTTCATTTGCTGTTTATAAACCAGCTTCTTGGATTGAGGAGGGTGGGGCAGCTTGTGGTTGTAGTGCATGTACAACTGGATATACGTTTGTGGTTGGGGCCTACTCATCAACTTCTGCGTCATGTAATGTTACAATAACCGCTTTTTCAGCTGTAACAGGTATGTCTTCTGTAATAGCACTAAATCAAGCACCAATGGAAATACTTAGTGGTGCTACTTTTGCTCCGGGTATAAGTGCAAGTACTCTTCAGATAAATAAATTAGGTTTAGTAGATGCCAATCTTATGAGTGGTGTTGTAGATTTACAATTAGATGAAAATGGTAATGTCGTTAAAGGAGCTTCATCATCTATAAGGTATAAACAATCTTTAAAAAAGATAAAATTATCTCACTACAATAAATTATTAAATTTAAATAGTTATTTCTTTAAATACTTAGAAAATGGTGTAGATAGTTTTGGTTTAATGGCTGAAGACCTACATGAAATGGGTTATAGGGAGTTAGTTATTTATGATGGTCAAGGAAGACCAGATAACATACAATATAAATTGTTATCTGTTGCTTTATTAAATTTAATACAAACTTTACACAAAAACGATATTAATGTTTATGATGAAGGTAAGGAAGTTGATACCGTAACAAAGGTTATAAGTGAAGATTACACCACCAACGGAGAACATTTAATTGTAGTTAATGGTGAATGTAAACTTACACTAGATTCAAATAATGACACAAAAGTAAAAGTTAAATCATTATCTAAAGTTACTATCGTATCTGATGTTGGTAAAATAGATAGTAAGTGGGATTCTATAGAACTAGATGGTGATAGTTGTGTTGAATTAGTATTCGTTAAAGAATTATCTTGTTGGGTCATTACTAGTTCAGACGGACTCAAAAATTCCTAATTCTTCCATAAAATAGTTTTCACTCAGATTCATTTTTATCCAATAATCTTTTTCTTCTGGTGATAATGTTAATATTTCCTCTAATGAGTCTTGGTCACCTTCTTTCCTAGGTACTCCATTAATTAATGTACATTGAGTTTTAGTGTAGTATTCTCTATCTTCTGGTTTCTTTTTTAATAAACTGTCTCTCACTTCTTTTTTGAAACAAACTAATAATGGTTCTACACGTTTATTAAAAGTGTTTATATATCTAGGTACATTGTATTCACCTTTCATACCATTTTCTAAATCATTTTCGGAAATTAGATAGGAATTTAAAACAATTTCTTCTGTCCCATCCTTTTTCTTTTTTCTTTGTACATCACCATGTGACATAGCTTTACCATTATTCACATAGTAAATCGTATCCCCTAAAGATACTTGTAAATTATTAGCTATAACTAATTCCATATGTGCTTGTCTAGCCATTAAATTTCCGGCTTTTGTTCTTTGTGTACATCTTTTTTTATAGGATTCTATTGTTTGTTTTACTCTAGACTTATTAGCTATTTTTGCAAGTAAAATATCTCTATCGTAGATTTTTTGTAAGTATTCATAATAATATTCTACAAAATCACCACCTCTACCTTCTAATAACATTCTAAGTCCTTTATCTATAAACTCTTCTAGATATCCTTGTATTTTTTTAGACTTAATAGAATTACCAGTTAATTTAACTTTTCCACTAGACATTAATAACGCATAATTTTTTCTAGCTACATTAATACAAGAAGGCCATTGACCATCTGTATCTAACCCCATCTCACCTCTCATAAATAAATCGTTATATTCAGCAACATCAGCCTCACTACCCTTATATTCCTTACCTTTTTTAACTAATTCGTTATTACCTAAACCAACATAAGACCTATCCTCTACATCTAAAGGACAAGAAAAGTTAACACCATCCGTATCCATCACCAATGGGTCATAACCTTTATCCATAAAAAATCTAACCATCTGTCTTAGATACTGTCTAGCTGTACAGGTTACTTTTTCACCCATATTCATATCGCCCCAAGGAAAAACTTGTGGTGCTGACAAAGAACCAAACATAGAGTTTATAAAAATTTTAATAGGTAATTGTTTTCTACCATAAGACTCCGATTTCTTTTTATCTTTACTGTAATATTCAGAGGCTAAGTTTTTATACATAATTCTAGTATCTCTAAAATACTTTAACATACCTTTCATAGCATCTGTAATATCACATTCTGGAAACACGTTGTGAACCAATTGTATTGATGGGTAAAGTGAACTAAAGTCTAACTTTAGTACATTAGTGGAGTAACCTGTTTTTACAAGTCTAGAAAGTCCACCTACAAAAGGCCTTTTAGAGTCTTTTGATGGTACCGCTAATCCTTTATGATAAGACCACGCCAACATTAACATTTTCCATAAAGTAGCTGTACCCATTGTTGACACTCTTTCGTATGATGTTGGTACCATACTTGCTAGTAAAAATGATGCTTGATTAAATTGTCCGTCTACTTCCATAGTTTCCCATAAATCATCCATTAGGTATTGTTCTACTATTTCTGCACCACCAACCTTTTTATATACTTTTGGAAATTTCTTGTCTATATCAAACAGTCCTTCCCCACCAACAGGTTTATATTTTCCATTTTCAACATTTAAATAAAACTCCTTATTCTCTCTATACGTAGAAGCGATTTTATCCCCAGGAACATAAACTCGATTAGGTTTTTCTGATTTAGAAAATTGTGTTATATATTTTAATCCCCAACTTTTTATTTCAGAATTAATTGTTTGTGCTCTCCTAACAGCATGTGCAATATCCAAAGAATTATAACCCCAAATTTTTATTTGTTTATAATCCTCAATTTCTGCACCTAATTTTAAAACACCATCATTAATTTTATATCCTTCATTAGGATTTAGTGTTTTAAATTGTGTGGTATCCATCTGAAGTATTTCTGCTCTTTTAAATAACCAGTTCCAGTCGAAGTTAGATGAGTTGTACCCACCTATGATTGTTGGTCTTAAATTATTTATAGTTTCAAAAAATTCATATATAGCTTCAACTTCTTCAGTCTCACTTTCACCAATTTCTATAACCTTTTCAAACCCCCTATTATCTTTCATACCAATCATAAAAATTCTACCATCTTCTGGATTTAATGCTGTAGTCTCTAAGTCAAAAACAAATCTATGTATATTGTCATATTCTTCAAAACCTTTAAACAACCTTTTTTCTTTTTGTACCAAGTATTGTTCTATTGGTGGTAGAATCATAATTGCGTCTCTATTGTCACTATCCCAAGGATTTATACCACCCTGTCTAAAAAAACTTACTAAATCTCTATATGTTTTTATGGTTTTAATTAAATAAGTTAAACCATTATTTAATCTTTCATCATCACCACTATGTAATTTTTCTATTAAAATACCGTGTTTAGATATAGCCTCTTTTTGGGCCTGTTTACTACCGTTATAAAAATTCTTTTTACTCAAATCACCAACCCAACAAAAAGGGATAAATGTATCAGTTTCAATTATTTTACCTTTTTTTGGGTCTTCCTTTATCTTATATATTTTACTACTTCTCCACCCATACTCTAAGGCTACAATATATTTTTCTGGGTCGTTACCAAGTAAAAACGCTTCTATCTCTTCTGGAGTAGCTTTTTCTGTCATATTTTCTTTATTTAATTCTTGCATGTGATTACATACAAAGATAGGTAAAGAAATTTAAGTAATCAATAAAAATTAACAGGGTGACTTAACAAATGAATCGGATATATTAATATACAAATTTTCTCTAATAGGAGCTATTAACTCTGTATTGTCATCATGAAAATATATAACAAACTGTCCTTCAAATCTACCAGTTTTTTTAACATCTTTTTTTGTCCACTGATAATATATATAGTATTCTGTTGGTGAGTTTACTGAAGTTGGTTCTTTTGCTACTATTCCAGCTGTCCTATTTAAAACTCTAGGTATTCCTGTTTCTTCATCTTTCATTGAAAAGTATATACTAGAATTACTTAACTTGTCATGAAAGTGTTGGAAGTCGTTCCTCCCGTCCTGTACAAGTTGCATTTTAAGTATTGGTTCTATTGAGTCTTTTCTTATAAAAAATTCCATTTGTTTATTATATAAATATAATTAATACTTTAACAAGGTCGGGGAGGTGCACTATTTTCTAAATTACAGTCTATACAACCGTCGTAACAGTTTTTACACTCTTCACAATCTATAAGTTTATATCTCCCTTTGTTTATTAAAAAATTATGATATATCTCATCAGGTGTTAAAGGTTTTATATAATACATCATTTGTGAAATTCCTCCTATAAAAGACCCGGCAAAATTTTCCATAATTAATCTTTGGTCAGTTTCTCCTGACCATTGTATTAGACTACTAGTACTAGATGTTAGAGCTGAACAACAACCACTAGTACATCCATCCATATCTGTGATAAGACTTTCTCTTAATCCCATAGCACCACCACCCCAAGACATATTATATGCTACACCAACCTGAGTTTGTTTATTTGTGTTTAATTGTCTAGGTATTATCTCTTCATAATTTTTAACTTCATGTACTCTCCTACCATTAACATAGAAAGTTAATGTACCCATTCTATATTCTTTCTCATTAAACCAACTTTGTACATTTGCTCCATGACATGTAAAATCAAAATAAGCTTCACCTATAAAAGAAGGGTATTCGTCTTTACAGGTTGGTTTTGGTTGTGAAGGTTCTTCTGGGTGACAACCATAAGGCCCACTAGAACTCTCTACGTGTCTACCATATCTTTGAAATTGGTCTGTTCTTACCTTAACTAAATCATTAACCCCACCATTATTGTATATTTCACAATCCTCTAAACATAGATTTCTTTTAAATACAACATCAACCTGTATCCAGTTTGATGAACAATCACCACTTCTTGTCATAAAAGCACATATAGGCTCTGAGTAACTTTCTTCTATAGTATACCCACAATCAAAACTACTACCTGTATAACAGTCGGAAATAATTTCAGATGGTATACGAGTAGGTGAATCCTCAACACTATAATCAATCATAGTTCTTCCAGTTGTTTGACACGCACCCGTATACCTAATAGTTCTATAACCAATTCTCATATCATCAGTAATTCTAAATCCAATAGCATTACTATAAACATCATGTTGAGCTGTCGGTGATTTATTTTCACCTGTTAATTTAACTGGGTCTTCTAAACTAGCGGTAAATCCTGTTTGACCATCACATATATCAGTAACCACACCAGTTTCTACACATTCATAACAACAACTAGTTTCACCAGTTAAAGTTTCACACTCAGAAAAAGCAGAATAAGACATATCTTCATGAAACCACTTATCTTCAGCTCTAATTCCTTTATAAAAAAAGAAACCATACTTATCTGTTCTACCTATAGTCATTCCCGACCCATTCCACGCACTATAATTAAAAGTATATTCTGGACCAACCGAACTATATGTGTAAGACGCTGGATTTGCACTACATAATGGAGTTATAACTCCAGTAGTTCTATTATTATTTCTATACCACCCACTAGTGTTGTAACAATTACCATAAAGACCATATGTTCTCAGTCCTTTTTTGATTAGAGGTGAATCCGGTCCATTAATATCTGTACAAATAGTATTTAATTTAAGGTAGGTTTCAAACGACCACCCACATTTAGGTCTTGTTGGTAACACCTCATAAGGGTAACCATATAATTTATAAAATCCTTGATAAAAACCACCTTTTAATTCTTGGTAGTAACCGGAATAATCTGTCTTGTTTAATATTGTTGTGTCAGTATAAAATGTATTAACCCACCACGGAAAACCATAGGCTTTTACTTGATGCATTTTAAATCTTTTATCATATGATAGTTTATCATATATTAATGATGTGGGTAGCTCGTCAAATAAATCTATATAGTAATTTCCTGTTGATACTTCTTTGGGGTTAAGTAGTCCATTATCTAACCCGGTCCAACGAATATCTCGTATAGTATACGCAAAACCTGTGTAAGGACAATCACAATTAGATTTAGCATGAGGCCACTTATTTTTACTTATAATAACGAAAGGTGTAAAACCACTATCAGTATAATAACTAGCTGTTAATCCTGTAGGATATTGATAGTTACAGCTAGTTATTGGTTGAGTAGAAGCTGTTGTATTTAAATCTATCCAAACCGGTAGTTTATTACCATCTTTATAATCAATTATATTTGTAGACCAAATTACATCTGAATTAAAATCTTTTTCATCTGAAGCCAAAAAGATATCATAGTAAGAACTATAATCTAATTTACCATCAAGTCGATTAAAATAAAAGTTATTTAAATTTTGTGTTCCCATATAATAATAAATACTATTTGATTGGTTTAGATATTTATATATAAAAGTAAAAATGAAAAGAACCGCAGCGATAGAGAAAGTATTGGGCAAACTAAAGTTAATTAAGGAGGATATATTAAGTGGTAATAACTCATCACCATTAGATTTTTTAATGTTATCTGAAATTTTTAAATTTAAAATAGAACCTAAATCAGATAGGTTTACAGCTATTTGTTTAGATGAGGCATCTAAAACTACCGATAAGAAAAAACACTTAGAATTAATAGATGACATATTAGAAAAAGAAGATGAAAATACCGATACTGAGGAAGAAGTTAATGAATTAATTGATTTTGATGGGTCTATGCAAAGTAGTAAAATTCCTATGGGTAGTGAAAACGTTAAGACTCTTGGTTCTAAAAAAACAACTGACGATGTTGTTAAAGGAACTAGACAAGCTGGGACTTGGACTGGTGCTGGTCACTACTTTAAAAGATATTATGGTGAATCTATAGAAGAAAATGACTTAAGTAAAACTTTAGGTTACGAAGAAACTAAGAATATGGATGCTGAAGAAACTATAGAGTACTTTGAAAAAGAACACGATATGGATACGGAAGAAGCTAAAGATAGAGCTGAAGATATGGGTAAAACAGAAAATCTAGACAAAAAAGGTGATAACTACCAAAGACTTACTGAAAAAGAACGTTTAAAAAAAATATCTGAAGATAAAGTAAAAAAAATGTTAGAAGTTATTTTAAATAGTAAATCTGACGATGGTGAGTTACGAGAAAAAAATAACAATAATTCTAGTGTGGTAAAAAATTCTATTAAAAAATTAATTAAAATAATAAAAGCTGAGGGCATTAAAGACCTAGATTCTTTTTATGGTGAATTAAAAAATTATTGGGATGAATAAGGATTTAAAAAACGATAAGTATTCTATCCCAGAACCTTTACTAGAATTGTTAAAAGATAATTTATCTTCTATAAATAAAAATGATAAGGGTTATAGTAGATGTAATAACATTGTAAATGATGGATACATTACTTATTCACAAGCTAAAAAACTAAAACATGAATTAGAAAATGATTTAGAAGGTATGGAGTATGAGACTGTAGGTGGTGAAGATATGTTAAATTTCATTAACAGTTCTTTAGGTCAAAGAAGAGATAATGTTTATAAATCTAAAAAAATTAGACAGAATACTGGTGAAGAAAATGTTTTTAAAAAAACTCACACAAAGGACAGGTCAAAAAACCCTACTAAAATAAGAAAAATAAAAATTGCCACTAAAAGTGATGATATAAATAATAATAGAGCTATTTATGAAGAAATAGATAGAATAAAACAACTTTTAAAATAAAAAATTATGCCAGATTACACACAAAACAAACCAGGTGAAAAACTAACAGAATTAGCTGCAAAATTTAGAAAACAAAATTTAGTTAAAAATGTATACCCTACATCAGATAGTGATGGTTATAGCGTTAACCATCCAAACGCTTTAGCTGATGGTGATGATAGAGGTAGAGGTAACGCAAACTATTTAGATGTTTTTGGAGAAGACATAGGTACTCGTACTGATATTTTTGGTAACGGAGAGGCTAATACAGGTAGAAATAATAACCTAAAAACTAATCTTTTTAGTAAAAAAAATGAGTATAGTGCAGGAAACTTAGATTCTGGTCCGGGGTTCGTAGCATCAACTAATACTCCACCCGCTTAAAAATGAACCTATTTAACTCTTTAATAGACTTATTAACTGAACAAGTTTCTAATAGTGTCATAAAAGATGCTGTTACTAATAAACATACTTGTGAGTTACGTTATATGGATGATGAAAAATTACCACAAGGAAGTCAAGTAAGAGTTATACAACCAGTAGCTTATGGTTACTCTAAAAAAAATAATCCAGTTATTAGAGCCTACCAAACCTCAGGTCCCTCTTTAAAAGTTAATGAAAAAGGTATACCTTTACCTGACTGGAGATTATTTAGGGTAGATAGAATAAAAAGTATGAAACCACAAAAAGGTGAAGACAGTTTATTCTTGACTTTTAATGAACCTCCATTATATAATCCTGTAGGGGACAACTCTATGAGTAGAGTAATGTACAATTCAAAATTTTAAAACTATGGCAGACATGACAACGTTACAACAATCTTTAATAAACGCTAAAAAAGTAATGAATAAAGTTTCTGATGGTAATTTTACAAAAGGTAATGTTAATCTACCACAATCTAGCGTTACAGATTCTACGGGGTTATTATCTCAACCACCACAACAGTCCGTACCACAGTCATTACCTACTGTTGACGTAAATTCTGGTAGACAGGACTTGTCACCGAAAGCAAATTTAACAGAAGATAGGATAAATAAATCTAGATTACCAGATGCTATTAAAAAAGCTATGATTGAAAATCCGATTCCAGACATTCCATTTAATGGTGGTGGTGTTGGTTTAAGTGAAGAATTTTTATCTGGAGTACAAAAACAAATGTCTAAACAGGGATTAAGTTCTTCTACACCACAAAAAGTATCTCAACAAGTATCACAACCAGTAACAACACAACCTACTAAAAAAATAACTTCTAAAAATTTAAAATCTATAATTAAAGAATCAGTAAAAGAATTATTAAATGAGACTATAGGTCTTAAAAAAGATACTGACGAAAATTTCCAATTTAGAGTTGGAAATAAAATTTTTTACGGAAAAATAACATCAAGTAAAACTGTTAAATAATTACCCCTCTACCCCTTTGACATATTCAATATAATACTTTATTATTGATGTATGAAAAAAGCAAAATACAAAATTCTCGTTTTACCAAGTGATAGAACTGGTGTATCTAAATTTAGGTCTGTAGACCCACATACTTATCTACAAAATATGTATCCAGAAGATTTCTGGGTTGATATTGTTTATGACCCACCATATCATGATGATATGTTTTTTAAACAATATGATTTAGTACATTACCATAGAAGTATTGGTCCTGATTACGATGCCTCTAAAGCTGTAGCAAAAAGACTGACTGGTTGGGGTATACCACATATAATGGATATTGATGATTATTGGTTACCCACTCCAGACCACCCAGCACATCATATAGTTAAGAAAAATGGTATTGATAAAAAAATACAAGAAAATATAAGACTAGCTGGACATGTAACTACAACAACAAAAGTTTTTGCTTCAGAAATATCTAGACAAAATAAAAATGTGGAAATTTTTCCTAACGCTATAGATGTTGAAGAAAAACAATATGTTCCAAACCCAACTAAATCTGATAAAGTTAGAATAGGGTGGTTAGGTGGTTCATCACACATTGAGGATTTAAATATTTTACGTGGTGTAGCCGGCAGAGTTCAATCAGATAGAAAGGATAAATACCAATTTGTTTTATGTGGTTATGATTTAAGAGGTAGTATGACAGTTTTTGATGAAAGGACGGGTAAACAAACTCAAAGACCTATTAAACCTAAAGAATCAGTTTGGTATAAATATGAAAAATTATTTACTGATGATTATAAAATATTAAGCCCTGATTATAGAGAAGAATTATTAAGTTTTCAGAAAAAAAATATTACTGGAGATTTAGATTCTGTTTATAGAAGAGTTTGGACAAAACCAATTACTACCTACGCTTCTAATTATAATTATTTTGATGTTAGTATTGCTCCACTAAAAGAACACATTTTTAATAAAGTAAAATCACAATTAAAAGTTATTGAAGCGGCTTTTCATAAAAAAGCTTTAATTGCTCAAGACTATGGTCCATATACTGTAGATTGTATAAATGCAGTACAAAGAGGTGGTACAATTAACCCTAAGGGTAATGCTTTATTAGTTGAGAGTCACAAAAATCATAAACAATGGGTCAAACACATTAAAAGATTAATAGATAATCCTTCTTTAGTTGAGGACTTAGGTGAAAAACTTCATGAAAGTATGGCACCACACTATAACCTAAAAACAGTCACAGAAAAAAGAGCTGAATGGTATAAAGAATTAATAAGAAAATCATAAAAATTAAAAAAATGGCAGAAGTAGTAATTAATGACAAAGTAAAGACCCACGAAGAGGGCAAACACACTTACATTGGAAAGTATAAAGGAAAAGATTTTAAAGTTAGTATAGAAGATATGAACGACGAAAGAGAACTTGTTTATATGGAAGGTGAAGAAAATTTCACTGATGAAGATAAAGAAGTTATTTTTGAACAGTTGGATGATATGACTTATGTTGACACACTTGATGAAGCTGGTAATGATAAAGTTTATGTTGAGGATAATTACGAAACTTGGTTCGCATTTAAGTTCGAAGCTTATGGTTCTTATGGTGAACATAAGTTTATTGTAGAAGAATATAGTGATGACCATGGTGGTGACGCTACATTCTTAGAGGGGGAAGAAAACTTTAATGAAGAAGAACAAGAATTAATATACGAAGCAGTTAACGAATATATGTAATATGACAACAATCATACTAATATCAGTTATATTAGGAATTTACTTTTTAGGTAAATATGCGATAGAAGAAGGCGTAAGAGTAGAACGACAAAAGAAATTTATGGAAGACATGAATAAATGGGATAGTGGACGCTCAAAGAATGACCCAGTTAATGTATGGAACAAACATAAAAGAACAAAGAAATGAAAAAAAATAATGGCAGTAGAAATTAATATTATAGAAAATGGACCTATTTTGGTCAAAGGAGAAACCACAGTAACTAAAGGTGGTAAAAAAGTAACAGTAAGTGAAAATTATGCGTTGTGTAGATGTGGTAAAAGTAAAAACCAACCAATGTGTGATGGAACACATAAATCAGAAAAATTTAAAGGATAAAAATATGTACTATCAAGCAATAATCGCGTTTGAGACTGGAGTTTTAGATAATGAAGGTAACGCAAAAGTAAAAAAATTTAAATATATAGTAGAAGCTGAATCTGTTTTTGAGGTAAATAAAAGACTTGCTCCTTATCTAGCGGAAGATACGAGAGATTCTGAAATAGTTTCGATTGTTAAGGCTCCCTTTGAGGATATATTACACCCAGAACTTACACCAAAATACTATGGATAAAAACAGTAACACCTGGAAAGAAATAATGTCTTTAGCTAAGAACAACCCAAAAAAAATGGATGACACTACTATATTAAAAGGTGTTGGTTTGGATGACGACACTATAAAAAAAATAGAAGAAGATTCTTTTAACGCGGCCAAAGAAGAATTAAAAGTTCAAGTTAATTTTATTAACAAATCAAATAACGAAGACCCAAAACACAAATATCTTGATGATAGTGGGATGGATTTAAGAGCTAATCTAGATGATAATATTATTATTAAATCTGGTGAAATAAAATTAATACCTACTGGGTTACATTTCGAATTACCTGAGAGTATGGAAATTCAGGTAAGACCTAGAAGTGGTTTAGCGGCAAAAAATGGTATAACTGTTTTGAATACTCCTGGTACTGTAGACCGTGGGTATACCGGTGAAATCAAAGTTATTTTAATAAATTTAGGTAAAGACGATTTTAAAGTTGGTCACGGTGATAGAATTGCTCAAGCTGTAGTATCACCAGTAATTTCTGGTAGATGGTGTAAATTAAATAAAAAAAATAAATTAGGCGAAACTAATAGAAGTGATGGTGGTTTTGGCTCAACAGGAATAAATTAATTAAAATGTCATTATCAGTAGTATTTAGTTCAAAAAAAATAAATAAAGATTTTGTAGATTTAATAAAATCCACTTCAGGTGTACACAAAATAGAAATTTTACCTTATGAAAATCCAGGTAAATATTCACTAACTGAAGTCTACAACATGGGATTAAAGGATTCTAAAAATGATATTGTTTTATTTTGTCATGATGATATAAAATTTGATACTAAAAACTGGGGTAGAAAATTACTTAAACACTTTCAAAAAACAGAATACGGTATATTAGGTGTTGCTGGTTGTAGGTATTTACCTAAATCTGGAAAATGGTGGGAAATACCTTCTGAAATGATGGGCCAAGTATATCACGAACATGAAGATAAAAGATGGTTGTCAACTTATAATCCTAGATTTGGTACTAATATATTACCCTCAGTGCTAGTAGATGGATTATTTTTTGCTGTAAATAAAAAAAATATTAAGGTAGATTTTGATGAAAATGTAAAAGGTTTTCATTTTTATGACTTAAATTTTTGTGTACAAAACTTTTTAAAAGACGTAAAGATAGGTGTTATATCTAATATTGATATCACTCATCTTTCTATAGGACAAACCAACGAAGAGTGGGAAAAAAATAGAATTATATTTAGTGAAAAATATAATGATAGTTTACCACTTATGGTTAGTTTAGTTCAACCAGAACTTAAATATAAAAAGGATAAACCTTTAGTATCTATTATAATGCCTGTTTATAATTATGGTAAAACCTTAGATAGAGCACTTATTTCTGTTTTTAATCAAAGTTATAAAAATATAGAAATTATTATAATAGATGATGGTTCTACAGATGAATTTACTCGTTTAAAATTAAAAACATTAAATTTACCTAATACTAAAATAATATTCCAAGAAAATGGTGGGCCTTCAAAAGCAAGGAATGAAGGAATTAAATCATCAAAAGGAAAATATATTTTACCTTTAGATTCGGACGATTTAATCCATCCCATGTATGTGGAGAGTTGTGTTAATGTAATACAACAAAATAATAAATATAGTCCTATATATTGTGATACTATTCATGAAGGACAGATGAGAGGTGTTGAAAAGAGACCTGAATGGAGTGAAAATAGGTTAGTACAGGGGCCTTTTATTGTTAATTGTTCTATGTTTAGTAGAGAAGCTTTTGACTCTGTAGGGGGGTATGATGAAAATTTAAAAGGGTGGGAAGATTATGATATGTGGTTAAGAATGATGCAATTTGGTTATATAGGTAAAAGAATTCCTCAGGCTATGTTTATTTATTTTCATCATGAAAGTGAAGGTACCGTGTCAACATTAGCTAATAAAGACACAAAATCTCTACACAATAAAATACTAGTTAAAAATAAGATTATTCCAGCTAATGTATTCGAAGAATCATCAATTTATACACCTTTAACAAATAATAATACTTCATTTAATTCATTCGTATAAAATATGGAAACATTAACAGTTTTATGTTCAAATTATAATTCAGATAGGTGGATTGATGGTTATTTGGAATCAGTTAACAACCAACTTTTAGATAACTTTACTATTATATTTGTAGATGCTAACTCTAACGACCATTCACTAAAAACAATTAAAAATTATAAATTTAGAAGTGGTATAACTAAAAAAGTAATAGAAAATAATACTAGAATTACAATTTACGAAGCTTGGAATATGGCTATTAAAAATAGTGATAGTGAATTTGTTATAAATTTTAATACTGATGATAGGTTATTTCCAGGAGCTTTGTTAACACTACACGAAACAATGATTCAAAATCCAGAAATAGATATAACTTATGCTAATAGTTTAGTTTGTGGTGATGAAAAACATACAGTTATAAAGGGGATACAAAATTGGCCTAATTATACCCATCAAACACTTCTAGCTAATTGTATATTTGGTCCATTTCCAATACTAAAAAAATCTACAATTATTAATAATGGTTTATTTAACCCAAAGTATACTATTTCCGGTGATTATGAAATGTGGTTAAGATTATCAAAAAAAGGTTGTAAATTTTTAAAATTAAATGATTACATAGGAACTTACTATGATAACCCAAAAGGTGTTAGTTCTGACCGTTCTACATTTCAAGAACATGTTAGACAAGACACTGAAATAAGAAAATTATATAAATGAAAAAAGTAATTTGTTTTAGTTTGTGGGGGGATAACCCACGGTATACTATCGGTGCTGTACGAAATGCTGAATTAGCTCAATTAGTATATCCTGATTGGATTTGTAGATATTATGTGTCTAATTGTATACCGTCTAAAATACTAGAAAAATTAAATTCTTTTGATAATACGGAGATAGTTGAAATGGGTATAATGGGAGATTGGACTGGTATGTTTTGGCGTTTTTCTGCTGCGGCCGATAAGTCGGTTGATGTTATGTTGTCACGAGATACAGATAGTAGATTAACTAGTAGAGAATCACATGCCGTAGATGAATGGTTAAAGAGTGATAAAGGTTTTCATATAATGCGAGACCACCCTTATCATTCCACTGAAATTTTAGGTGGTATGTGGGGTGTTAAATGTAATGTTTTAACTAATATAAACGAATTAATATCTGATTATGTAAAAGGTGATTTTTGGCAAGTTGACCAAAACTTTTTAAGAGAAAAAATTTGGCCTTTAATTAAGGACTCTTCTTTTGTACATGATGAAATATTAACTAATCGTTTTGGTCCTGCTCATCCATATAAATTTAAAAGAGACCCAAAACACTTCATAGGACAAGCCTATGATGGTGACGATAAAATATTAGATGATGATGCGTATTTTACTGACTATGTATACAATAATTTACACAATATAAAACTATGAGAGTACACGCTAATGTAATGACAAAAAATGAAGAGTTATTGTTAACTGAATTATTACCTACATGGGTTAATTATCCTATAGAAAAATTCATATTTTATAATGATAATTCTACAGATGATACGGTTAATATTATAAAAAATCATTTAGGTGATAGAGCTGTTATAATTAATGACGGTTTAGAAGAGTTCAACGAGTCTCATAACAGGTCTAGAATGTTAGAGTATAGTAGAGATAATGGTGCTACTCATGTTATCGCTATGGATTGTGATGAATTATTATCGGATAACCTAGTCAATAATTTTACCGATGTTATTAACAGTTATGAAACAGAAGACACTTATCTATACTGGTATAACGTAGTTAACAATACTTTAAACGAAACTAGAAATGACCCATCTTATATAAATAATCATCGTAGTTTTATTTTACCCCTTAAACATACAGGTAAATTTAATTTAGCTTTGTGGAAATATCACACACCTAGAACACCACAAGTAAATTTACAAAAAAAATTCACCAAAGATTACGGTGTAATTCATCTACAATCAATTAACACCAAATTTTATGCCTTAAAACAATTATGGTACAAACATTATGAATATGTTAAATACAATCACCCAGTTACATTTATAAATCAAAGATATGACCCCGTAGTTAACAACTTAGATTTCATGTCAATTAAAACACCAAAAGAAATATTAGGTAATATTAAATTTGATTGTGGTGTGTATGATAAAATGTGTGAACATAAAGGTTATTTAAAATTTATAAAAGAAAATTATAACAAAGACTTAGTAACTTTTGGTTCCGAATTTCTTGATTAAAATATTTACGATATTGTAAATAATACATATATTTTAATATGGACCATCATGACGTAAAAAATTTTGAGTATCTAAGTAAACTTTTAAATGAAAGTAGTGTAGTTGTAGATGTCGGTGCACATCTTGGGGTTTACACTAATTTTTTCACCCAAATTATAAAGGATGAGGGTAAAATATATTCTATAGAATTAAATCCTTCTACTTTTAGTCGATTACAAAATACCTTTAATGTAAATAAAAATGTTATTCTATTAAATAAAGCTGTTTCTGATACCAATAGTGTTGTGGATTTCTATCACGATGGTGGACACACACAAACTACAAATATATTAGGCTTTGACGCGAATAGAAATATTAACGATAAAATAGGTTCAATAGAAAGTATTAGGTTAGATACTCTACTAAACAAAGAAGATAGTATTGATTTAATTAAAATTGATGTAGAAGGTGCTGAAATAAAAGTTTTAGAAGGTTTATCGGGTGTTGTGTCAAAGGTAAAACATTTATTGGTTGAGTGTCATATGGATGAAGACTGGGATATTATAAAAAATTTATTACTGGTTAAATACGGATTTTCTTGTTATGACATACAATATGATTCACCTGTGAATATAGATACTGAGGAGAGGTCCTATCAATGTTTATGTAAAAAAGATAATTAATATGAAAAAAGTAATAGTAACTGGAGGTGCTGGTTTCATAGGCTCTCACCTAGTAGATAGTTTAATCGATAAAGGTATACAAGTTATTGTTCTTGATAATTTGTCTACTGGTTTACAAAAAAATATAAATAAAAATTCTTTACTATTAAAATTAGATATAAATAAAATAGATACGACTAAATTAGAGTCACAACTATTTCCAATGAAATACTTTAAAGGGGTAGATACTGTTTTTCATTTGGCGGCCACTCCACAAGTACAATACTCTATAGAAAATCCAACAGACAATAATAATCTAGAGTCTTTAATTAATATGTTAGAGTTAAGTAAAAATATAGGCGTAAATAGATTTATATTTAGTAGTAGTTCAGCTGTTTATGGTAATCCTGTATATACACCCATAGATGAAAATCACCCTATAAATCCTTTAAGTCCTTATGCTTTACATAAACTAGTTGGTGAACAGTATTGTAAATTATACTCTAGTATATATGAGTTAGATACAGTATGCCTAAGATACTTCAACGCCTATGGTGATAGGATGCCTAATAAAGGTGCTTATAGAAGTGTAATATCTATTTTTATGGAACAACATAAAAATGGTCAGGCACTTAATATTGTAAATGATGGTGAACAAAAAAGAGATTTTGTCCATGTAAGTGACATTGTAAAAGCTAATATTTTATCAGCAGAATCAACAAAAAAATTTAACGGGGAAATATATAATGTGGGTACTGGTAATGCATTCACAGTAAATGAAATAGCCTCTATGTTTGGTGGTGAAAAAAAATATGGTGAAAAAAGAATAGAACCTAAAAATTCTATAGCTGAAAATGCTAAAATTGATTTAGATTTAAATTGGTCAGCTGAAGGTGATTTAAATAACTGGTTAAAAGTAAGTTTAAAAAATGAGAAATAAAACATTATCTTTATGTATAACTTGTTATGATGGTGATTATCATTTATTAAATAATTTATTAGAAGAGTGTAAAAAACAAACTGTGGCTCCTGATGAATTAATAATATCTTCTAGTGGAATGAAAGAAAACTTATTACTAGACATAGATAGCATAGAAATAAATGGTAAAAATATACCTGTTGTAACCACAAATTCTTTAGATAGACACTCAGAAGGTAAAGCTAGAAATGAAGGAGCTAAAAAATCAAATATGGACATAATTCAATTTTTTGATGTTGATGATATTCCTCACCCACAAAGAATTGAACTGACAAAAGAAGTTTTTAATAACTATAATTGTGATGCCTTGGTACACAGTTATCAAACAAATAATAAAAAATTTGAATCTTTAGATTTTAAAACTTCTAGTGTTTTTAAGTGTTGGTGGAAACCTGATAATGGTTTGGGTGGTGGCCAACTTCGTGCTAACCCAGAATGTAATATAGCACATGGACCCATAACAATAAAAAAAGAAATATCAGAAAAAGTAAAATATCAATACGATAGAAGAGCTGCAGATTGTAAATTTGCTGGTGAATTAATGAAAAAAGAATATAATGTATTTTACTATGACGAAATATTAATGAATTATAATTTATAATATGAAAAACTACACTACGTACTGTTGGTGGACTGGTGATAACGAACTATCAGAAAATAGAAAAAGGTCCTTAGAATCAATGAAAATAGCTCCTGGGGGTAATATTGTATTTATAGATAAGGATAATTTAAAAGATTATATCTTACCTGATTATCCATTACATGAAGGTTATCAATACCTTTCACCAATACAAAAAGGAGATTATTTAAAATGTTATTTTATGCATCACTATGGTGGTGGGTATAGTGACATTAAACAAACCTCCAAACCCTGGACTGAATACTTTGATAGATTAAATCAAAACGAAAATCTATATGCTATAGGGTACGCAGAAAGAGAACCAAATCATGTAGCTTGTCTAGAAGACTGTAGATTAGACCCAAAAAAATCACTAAACTGTAGAGAATATACACTTAGTGAAGATGGTAGTTCTTGGACATCACAACATTTAAGAAATAACTGGACTAAATTAATTGGGTGTGGTTTAATGATTTGTAAAAAAGATACCCCTTTTACTCGTGATTGGTGGAAAGCATTAAATGAAAAGATGGATGGGTATCTAGAAGAATTAAAAAAATACCCATCTCAATGGCCTAGAGACTCTTATAACCACGTAAATCCAAATACAGGAGAAAAATCTAAATATCCAATACCTTGGGCGGTACTACACGGACATGTATACCACCCACTAACTTTAAAATACCATAAAAATATAGACCAGGATTTAACCTATCCTGTAATGAGTAACTACCAATAATTATGAGTTCACATTCACACTGGTCAACAGCCACAGATAAAATTTTTATTAAAAAAATATACGATAATATAGGGTCGTATATCAATCAAGGAACTATACTAGATTTAGGTGTTGAGGACTACAATTTCGATTGTAATAAGTTTATTGATAATGACTCTGTTAAATATTGGCAATTAGAACCTTATAGAGTTTGTGAAAATAATGATGGTTTTTTTCATTGTACGGTACAAGAATGTTTAGAAAAATATCCTGGTAATGAAAATAAATTTGATTGTATATTAGATTTTGGGGTATTAGGTTGGAATGGAATTAGATTTTCTCAAAAAGAACAAAAGAAGTATATCGAAACTATACTTAAATTATTAAAACCTGGTGGTTTGTATATTTTACATGGGGATAGAGTTGAGGAGGATTTGGAATATAAAATTAATGTGGATGAGTTTATATTCCCTAATTTTGAACTAGTTTCCGTTATGGGTTTTAATTCTCACGAAGTTGTGGAGTGTCCTAGATGGGGTACAATTTGGGATATTAGATTTTTACAAAAAAAATGATTTATAAAAACACAACTAAGTTAATGGTGATAGCACATGCTGATGATGAATTAATCTGGGCTGGTGAAAAATTACTAAAAGAAAAAGGACAATGGGATATACTTTGTGTTGTGACACCAGACCATCAAAGTAAGTTTAGAATACCTATGTTTTTAAAAAATGTAAGTTCTTATTTAGAGTGTAATACAACCATGTTAGATTTTGTAGATACGGGGTGGAGAAGTAATAATCAAGCTAATCCTATTAACGGTGACATAATCACACCAATAAAAGAAAAAATAAACAGCAAAGAATGGTCTATGATTTTAACTCACGGTGAATCCGGTGAGTACGGACATTACCATCATATCCAAGTGCATGAAGCGGTAAAATCTATATTAGAAAATAAAGGTATTATAGATAAGTTATTTGTGTTTAATCCCATAAAACACCCAACCCCTTTAACTTTATCCAAAGAAAAATTATCTTTATTCGAGAATACTTACGATTTAGAACATGACCTACCTATTGGTCATCCAAAAAAATGGATACATGGTTGGAATACTAATATGGGGTGGGAAGAAAGAATAATAAAATATAAAATGAATAATGTATGAAAAATGAATTGTGTATACACCACCATTTAGGTTTAGGTGACCATTTTGATATGAATGGAATGGTAAGAAATTATTTAAAAGAATATGATAAGGTACATATTTTTTCTAAATCTAACTATTATAAAATGATTGATTACATGTATAGAGATGAAGATAATATTGTGGTGGTTGAGATTCCTGGTGGACCTCAAGAGGTTATGCAGGCGGAAGAATATTATAAAACTAGTACATGTAATAAATTTTTAAGAATTGGATTTGAAAACTACCCTTTTGGTAAAGAAGAATTGTATGATAAAAATTGTTGGGAATTTTTTTATGAACAAGTTAATGTGCCATACTATATTAGAACAAGTATGTTTTATGTTAAACGTGATGATGTGGGTGAAAATAGTTTGATGGATAAACTGAACCCAAAAAAAGAAAAATTTATTTTCGTGCATGATGATAAGTCTAGGGGTTTTGAGGTTAATCGTAGTCATTTTTTAGATAAAAATTTATTAGTATTAGAGAATGATGTTAGTGAAAATATTTTTCATTTTATAAAAGTAATAGAAGAGGCTGAAGAAATACATTGTATGGAAAGTTCTATGAAATCTCTAATAGATTTATACGCTAAAACAGACAAAATTTTCTATCACGATTTTAGGAATCAACCGTTAGGTAACCTAACACACAAAAAATGGAATGTAATTAAATATGGTTAAATTAATAAATTATAACTTTATGACTAAACCAGCTCATCATTGTATAGATGAGTCAGAAGAATTTTATAAATCATGTGGTGTTAGTAGAGGAAATAAAAATGGTTTTGATATAAATAAACTAGAAGATGGCGACATAATATTTGTAAAAACTGATTATATCTACAATGGTTTATTCCAAAAACAAGTACTACCATTAATAAAAACTAAATTTATTTTAGTCAGTGGGGTATCTTCTTTTTCTGTTGATGAGGGTGATACATCATATCTTAACATACTTAATAACCCAAATTTAATTAAATGGTTTTGTACCAACCCACCAAGTGAATATAATAAAAAATTAATTTGGTTACCTATTGGTTTTGAGGAGCCTGAGAGAGAAGGTGGTAATGAAAATATATTAAATAGTTTTTATAATAATCAAATTGCTTGGGAAGACAAAGAAGATAAGATATACATTCCTTACCATTCTAACACATTTAAAGATAGAAATACAATAATATCAAAGTTAACTAAAAATAAATTTGTTGTTACCGAACCTGATAGATTATCATTTAAAGATTATTTAGATAAAATGAGTAAATATAAGTATATTTTATCTCTTCGTGGTGCCGGTTGGGATTGTCACCGCCATTACGAATCTATTTTGGTTGGTTCTGTACCTATAATGGAAGATGGTCCATTATTAAAATCTTTTAAAGATAACGACCTACCAGTAACAAACCTATCATCTATTAGTGAAGAAATGTTTAATAATTCTTTTGACTTTTTATTCAGTAGAGATTTCTTGACTATAGATTATCATTTTAATAAAATTAAAAATATAAAATAATACTAATATGATAGATATATCTTTCGAAAAAAACCCAATCCTTTATAAGGATTTTGAGGCTTGCCAAACTATGTTGGGTAACATAAAAGATGAAGATTATAGTTACCCTGAAAATGTAACTTTATTCCACATCTATACCGAATTTAGAACTGATAAAGAGGTTGAGTGTCTTAAATCTTTTTTAGCTACACAAAACTTAGATAAATGTAAGTTAATAATATGGTCAGATTATGACATAAATGATAACCCACTAATCCAACCGTATAAAAAATACTTAGATTTAAGATTATGGAATGCTAAAGAGGAAGCTAAAGGTACAATTTTAGAAGGGATACCACATCTAGAAGCCATGGACGATAAACACTACCTACAAAGTGACCTTTTAAGAATATTAGTACTATACAAATATGGTGGTGTTTGGGTTGATATGGATATAATATTTCTTAGAGATTTTAAACCTATTCTGGACCAAGAATATATGTACCAGTGGGGTGGTGACACTGATTTTGCTTCGCAGGGAGCTTGTGCTACCGTACTTTCCGGATTTAAAGAGAGTGAATTTATGTTTAAATTATTAGAAGGAATTGTAGAATCTAGAATTATTCCAGCAACTACTATTTGGGGTAAAGATTTATTTGCTAATTTATGGAAAAAATGGCCTAATTTTACTATTTTTCCATCTCCATTTTTTAATACTGAATGGTTAATAAGTAAAAAATCTGTAAAACTAAGTGAAGATGTAGAGAGTGGTTGGTTCTTAAATAATGGTATTGGTGATAAATATCTTTTTTTGGAATCTTTTGCTTGGCATTGGCATAATTCTAGTAAGAAACATCTTCCTATTGAACAAGGTTCAAAATTTTATGCATTACAACAATTAACAAATAAAAGACTAAAAGAAAAAGGAATATTATGAAAATAGAAGTATCAATAGGTGAAGTAGTAGATAAGATAACTATTTTACAAATTAAAAAAGAAAAAATATCAGACGAATTAAAATTAGAACATGTAGAAAAAGAATTAACTATTCTTGAGTCTACTCTAAAAAATTCTAAAATTTTAGTCCCTGAAAAATTAATACAAAAACTTAAAGATGTTAATTTAAAATTATGGGATGCTGAAGACGTTATACGAGATAGAGAAAATAAAGACTTGTTTGATGAGGAGTTTATAAAATGTGCTAGATTGGATGCTAAATTAAATGATGAAAGATTTTTAGTTAAAAATGAAATAAATAACGTGTGTCAGTCTAACATTAAAGAGCAAAAATCATATGAGGGACTTTATTCCGCAAATTGAACCCTGGATAGATAATAATGAACTAAAACACTTAAAAAGAGTTATAGATTCTACTTATGTAGTAGAACATGAACTCACTAAAGAGTTTGAGGGTGTCGTAAGGAACCATACTGGTTCTAAACATGCTATTGCTATGACTAACGGTACCATGGCTTTATATTCTTGTTTACTAGCTTTAGGTCTTGAGTCTGGTGATGAAGTGATAGTGCCTAACTTAACTTTTATAGCGAGTTCAAATGCTGTTTTAATGGCAAATGGTGTTCCGGTTTTATGTGAAGTTACTAAAGACACCCTTTGTTTAGACCCAGAAGAATTAGAAAAATGTATAACTAAAAAAACTAAAGTTATAATGCCTGTACATCTATACGGTCAAAGTGCTGATATGGATAAGATAATGGAAATAGCTAAAAAATATAATTTAAAAGTTTTAGAAGATGCAGCTCAAGGTGTCGGGGTTTTTTTAAACAATAAACATGTTGGTACTTTTGGGGATTGTGGAATATTATCATATTATGGTAATAAGACTATTACTTGTGGAGAGGGTGGTGTTGTTTTAACAAATGACGATGAAATAGCGAAAAAATGTTACCGATTAAAAAATCACGGTAGGGACAGGAAGGGAATATTTGAACATGAACACATAGGTTATAATTTTTCTTTTACAGAAATGCAAGCAGCTATAGGAATATCTCAAATGGAAAAATTAGAAAAAATAATAGAAAGAAAAAATACCTGTCATCAGAAATATAAAAAAGAATTATCTGGGGTGGGGGACTTAAAATTCTTTGATTTTAATAAATCTATAAGACCTGTTCATTGGTTTACATCCTTATTAACTAGTTACAAAACAGAACTTTCTGACTATCTTTTAGAAAAAGGCATTCAGACTAGATTTTTCTTTTATCCTTTAAATCTACAACCTTGTTATAAAGGAATTATAGATACTAGTGGGTCTTTTGATATTAGTAAAGAGATGTATGAACGTGGATTATCACTACCGTCAAGTTATAATCTAACAGATGATGAACAAGATTATATAATAAAAAATATTAAAAATTTTTTTAAAAAATAATGAATATACCTTTAGTTAAAAATACAATAGATAAAAAAGATATAGACAAATTAATAGAGTGGTTAAAAACATATCCTAGATTAACTAAGGGTGATTTAACGATAGAGTTTGAGCGTTTATGGTCTAAATTTATGGGTGTTAAACATTCTATATTTGTTAATTCTGGTTCTTCAGCTAATTTGATTATGGTTTATGCTTTGATAGAATCTGGTATTTTAAAGATAGGTGATGATATTATTATACCGTCACTGTCCTGGTCTACTAGTTTAGCTCCAGCTATACAATTTGGACTTAATCCTATTTTGTGTGATTGTAACAAAGAGGATTTATCTGTTGATTTAAACCATTTAGAGTGTTTAATTAAAGATAAAAAACCTAAGTGTATGATGGTTGTACCTATACTAGGATTGGTGCCTCAAATGGATAAAATAATGAACCTATGTGAAAAATATAATGTTGTTTTAATAGAGGATGCTTGTGAGTCTCTAGGTTCAACATTTAATAACAAAAAATTAGGTTCTTTTGGTCTGATGTCTACATTTTCTACATATTTTGGACACCATATTTCTACTATTGAAGGTGGTATTGTTTGCACTAACGACGATAAATTTGCTAATTTATTAAAGTCCCTTAGAAGTCATGGTTGGGATAGGGATATGGATTTAGATGTACAAAAAAAATTGCGTAAGGAGTATGATATTGATGAATTTAATGCTCAATACACTTTTTACCACACTGGATTTAATCTTAGGTCTACAGACTTACAAGCTTTTTTAGGGATAGGCCAATTAGAAAAATTACCTATGGTGGTAGAAAATCGAAACAGTAACTTTAAATTATACTATGAGTTATTAGATGATTCTTTCTGGAAACCTAAACTTAGAGAATCAGACTATATTTCTAATTTTGCTTTCCCTATAATACATAAAAATAGAGATAATATAGTAAAAATTTTAAATGAAAATAATATAGAAAATAGACCTTTATTAGCTGGTTCTTTAGGTAAACAACCTTATTGGTTTAATAAATTTAATTTGGCGAAATTACCAAATGTGGACGATATCGACGAGAATGGTCTATACTTACCAAATAACCATGAAATGAATACTGACGAAATAAAAAAGATTTGTGAAGTTTTAAACTCAACAGTCTAATGAGTATTAACTTTATACCCCAAAACCTATATGACAAAATTATAGATTCTATACCTATAGTTTGTGTAGATGGAATTATAGAAAATGATAGTGGTGTATTGTTATTATTAAGAGATAATGAGCCAGAAAAAAATAAATGGTGGTTTCCTGGAGGAAGACTACTTAAGGGTGAAAAATTAGAGGAAGCAATAATTAGAAAGGTAAAAGAAGAAACAGGTTTAATTTGTGAAGTGATAGAAATGTTAGATATCACCCAAACAAACTTTAAAACAGGACCAAGTAACATTCCTGTACACACAATTAATGTATGTTTTACTTTAAAAATAAAAAATGGTAAGTTATCATTAAATAATGAACACAAAAAATGGGGATGGTTTAAGGAGGCTCCTAAAGATTCACATTTAGTAATAAAAAATATTTTTAAAAAATTAATTAAATGAAAACAGCACTAATAACAGGAATAAATGGTCAAGATGGTTCTTACTTATCAGAATTATTATTAAGTAAGGGATATAAAGTTTGGGGTATTCTAAAAAGAAATTCTGTAGCTGAAAATCAAACTGCTAGGATACCGGATAGTGTATTTAAAAAATTAAATTTAGTTTATGGTGACCTTACAGATTTGTCTTCTATAATTAGTGTTATACAAAAATCTAAACCAGATGAAATTTATAATTTGGCAGCACAGTCACATGTTAGAATTAGTTTTGACCAACCAATATATACCTCACAAGTAACTGGTTTAGGTACTTTAAATGTGTTGGAAGCTGTAAGGTTAACAAACAAAAAAATTAAAATTTATCAAGCAAGTAGTTCAGAAATGTTTGGTAACAATATAGACGACGATGGTTTTCAAAGAGAGTCGACTCCCATGAATCCAGTATCCCCTTATGGTTGTGCAAAAGTATTTTCTTATAATATTTGTAGAAATTATAGAAACTCTTATAACATGTTTATTTCTAATGGAATATTATTTAATCACGAGTCACCTAGAAGAGGTATTAATTTTGTAACTAATAAAGTCGCTAAAGAAGCTGTAAAAATAAAATTAGGTTTATCTAATGAATTAAAATTAGGTAATTTAGAAGCTAGTAGAGATTGGGGACACGCAAAAGATTATGTAGAAGCTATGTGGTTAATGTTACAACATAATAAATCAGAAGATTTTGTTTGTTCTACTGGAATATCGCATACAGTAAAGGATTTAGTTGAGTATGTTTTTTCATCTTTAGAGTTAGATTGGGAAAAATATGTTGTCATAGACAATAAATATTTAAGACCTGAAGAGTTAAAGCACTTAAAAGGTGACTGTTCAAAAATAAAAGACGTTTTATCCTGGAAACCTAAATACACTTTTGAAGGTATGATGGATGAGATGATTGAATATTGGTTAGAATATTATGAAAAGTAGTTTAGAAATATTAGATGTAGGTGAGGTTCATGTTCCCAGACCTAAGTTAATGGTGACTGGTGGTAATGGTTTAGTTGGTTCTACTATTAATTGTGATTTAAGGGTTGGTAGTGAATTTGATTTGAGAAATCCTGAAATTTGTGATGAGTTATTTTTTAAAAATAAACCTTTAAATGTGATTCATTGTGCTGGAAAGGTAGGTGGTTTAGGTGGTAATATGAATTTTAAAGGTGAATTTTTCTACGACAATATAATGATTAATACTAATGTAATTGAGTCCTGTAGAAAGTATGGTGTTAAAAAGCTTGTTTCTTTTTTATCTACTTGTGTTTTTCCCGCAAATGTCAAATACCCACTAACAGAAAAAAAGATTCACTTAGGTGAACCACATGACTCCAATTACCCTTACGCTTACGCGAAAAGAATGGCTGATATACAATTAAGAGCTTATAGAGAACAATATGGTTTAAATTACGTATCAGTAATACCTACAAATATATATGGTCCAAACGATAATTTTAATTTAAAAAATGGGCATGTAATACCCTCATTAATACATAAATGTTATTTAGCTAAAAAAAATAATGAAGATTTTAAGGTTTGGGGGTCTGGAAAACCACTAAGAGAATTTATTTATTCGGAAGATGTGGGTAGATTAACCGAATGGGTATTAGAAAATTATGACGAAGAAGAACCGATTATACTATCAACTTCTGAAGAAGTATCAATCGGGGAGGTGGTAAATTTAATTGTGAAGTATATGGATTTTAAAGGTGATGTGGTTTGGCAAGATGACAAACCTGACGGACAATTTAGAAAACCTAGTGATAATAGTAAATTATTATCCTATTTACCTGATTTTAAATTTACCAGTATAGAAATTGGATTAGAGAAAACAATTAGATGGTTTATAAAAAACTATGAATCATCAAGAAAATAAAAATTTTAATTATTAATAATGGGAAGAAGAACTAAAAAATTAAGTAGAGAAGAACAAATGGAGGTAGAAGAATGGATTTACCAAAATAATACTGAAGAAAAAAGAATTTCAGATACTATGACAGTCAACGTCAAATGTAAAACTGAAAATCAAAAAGCTTTAGTAAATGCTATAAAAGAAAAAGAAGTTATTATTTGTTCTGGACCAGCTGGAACCGGTAAAACTTATTTAGCTTGTGCTGAAGCATTAAAATTAATTAAACGTTACGCTAAATATAAAAAGATTGTTATTGTAAAATCGGTAACAACTTTAAAAAATGAAGAAATTGGTTTTTTAAAAGGGGGTTTAAGAGAAAAAATGGAACCTTTTATGTTTTCATTTGTTCACAATTTTGAAAAGTTAGTGGGACAAGCTATAACCTCTAGACTTAGAGAATTAAAAACTATAGAAGAATTACCTATCGCTTATATGAGGGGTATTAATTTAGATAGGTCAATTATTATTATAGATGAAGCACAAAATATTTCTAGAGAAAACATAAGAACTATTATGACTCGTTTAGGTAAAGATTCTAAAATGATATTTTTAGGTGATGAAAGACAACAAGATTCTAGAGGGGGTAATGGGTTAACTTTTCTAATGGACCATTTTATGGACATAGAAGAAATTGGTTGTGTACAATTTAATAAATCAGACGTAGTTAGAAATCCTTTAATAGCAAAAATAGAAAGAGTTTTTGATTCTTTACAAAAATAATATTTGTAATTAGTTTTAAATATGAAAATTAGTGTTAATATAAATGGTGTGTTAAGAAATGTCCTTTTGAAATTTGAGGAGGTTTATGAAAAATATGAAGACAAAGAAGTTAAGTCTGAGGTTTTAACACCCAATCTTATGCAATATACACATTTTAATAATGAAGATGAGTTATATAATTTCTTATATGAAGAAGCTCCTATGGAAATATTTGGACAGGCTAAAGAAATGATGAATGGTGTTGTTTCTCATTTAGTTGAGTTGTATAAAGAAATACCTGTTAATTATAAGTTAAGAATTGTTAGTGATGATTTGGGTAGAGGTAAATCGGCTACTCTCTGGTTTTTAGCAAAATATGGTTTAGTCTGTGATGAAATATTATTTTATAACACTGAAAATTTAAATGACTTATGGGAAGACACTAATGTGTTTATAACAAGTGATATAGATGTTATAGAATCAAAACCAAAAGATAAAAAATTAATAATTATTGACCAATCTTATAACACTTCTTATGATTGTGATTTAAGAATAAATAGTATAAAAGAGTTAGACTCTTTAAATGTCGAAAATTTATGGCAAATAAAAGAAATACAATAAGTAATTTAAAACTTAATATAGGTAACGAAAATCTATATTTAGATATAGATGAATTACTAAATAATGTAGATATGCTTACACTGACTGAAGATGGAAAAGAAAAATTAGAACTTAATTTACCTAAGTTTGAATTTTTTAAATTAATGTTAGATACTGTTTGTAATACGGTAGATGATATAGATGATAATTTAGGTGTAATATCATTAAATAAATTACCTGTCTCCTCTAAGATAGCTATAAATACCCTAATAAAATATAACATAATAAAAAAATTATAAATAACTATGGAACAACAATTGACTCAATTACAAAATGGTTTAGAAAGAATTAAAAACAAAGAATCTAAAATTTACTTTCTAACACAAGATACTGGTGGTGCTGCATCTGCTTCAGTAGCAACCACATATCAGTATGTAAAATATTTACGAGAAGCAGGATACAAAGCAGAAATCTTATATGAAAAGAAAGATTATAAAGGAGTGTCAGAATGGTTAAGTTCAGAATATGCTGAATTACCACATGCTAATATAGAAGAAGGAGAATTAAAAGTTGGCCCAGCTGATATAGTTGTTATACCAGAACTATATGGGCATGTGTTAGAACAAATAGTTAATATGCCATGTACTAAAATAGTTTTTAGTCAAGCTTATGATTATATCTTGGAGACCTTAAATCCGGGATTTGGTTGGACTAATTACGGTGTTACTAAATGTATAACAACATCCAAAGCACAAAAAGAATATATTAAAAAATTGTTTCCAACAGTAGAGTCTACGGTAATTGAACCTTCAATACCAGAATATTTTAAATCTAGTGAAAAACCAAAAAAACCAATGATTGCTGTACACACTAGAGACCAACGTGATACTATGAAAATTATTAAATCTTTTTATTTACAAAACCCACAATTTAAATGGGTTACATTTAGAGATATGAGAGGTTTATCTAGAAAAGAATTTGCTAAAACATTAGGTGAATCTTGTGCATCTATTTGGGTGGACAGAATTTCGAGTTTTGGTACTTTCCCATTAGAATCTATGAAATGTGGGACTCCTTGTATTGGAGCTTTACCTATAATGAAACCTGATTGGTTAACTGAGGGTAATGGTATTTGGGTTTTTGATGAATCTAAAGTGGTTGAGATAACTTCTGGTTTCTTAAAGAATTGGTTGGAGGATTCTGTACCCGTAGCTATATACGACAAAATGAAAGAAACTTCTTCTAATTTTTTAGAGGATAGTGAACGTAAAGAAGTTGTTGATTACTTTGAGTCTATTTTTAATGAAAAGACTACAGAATTTGAGGCTTCTATAAATAAACTTACACCAGTAGGTGAAAATTCTTAAAAAATAAAAAAAAATGAATAGTAAAGATATTACAATTATACTTCCGGTACATGATGTTTCGGATGATTTTAACAACTGGTTCCCTAAATCACTTAAGAGTTTGGAGCAGTCACAAGTAAAGCCAGGTAAACTATTAATAGTTTGTGCTGACGAAAATCCAATAAAAGAATACATGGATAATTTTGAAAATACTACTGGTATAGATACTGAAATTATTTATAATGATAAAGATACCACATACTGTGGACAAATTAATTTAGGTGTATCTAAATGCCAAACAGAATTATTTTCTATACTAGAGTACGATGATGAATATTCTAATATATGGTTTAAACAATTTGATTTGTATGTACCACACTATAATGAAGTAGATATTTTCCTACCTTTAGTTGTTGATACCGACCAAGTAGGTCAATTCTTAGGGTTTACCAATGAAGCCTTATGGGCTATGGGTTTTTCAGAAGATATAGGATTTCTAGATAACAATACTCTTTTAAAATACCAAAATTTCCAAGTTAGTGGTATGATAATGAAAAAAGATAAGTTTGAAGAAATAGGTGGTTTTAAATCTTCTATGAAACTAACTTTTAATTATGAATTTTTACTACGTGCTACATATAACGACACAACAATTATGACAATACCTAAGGTTGGTTATAAACACGTAAACCAAAGAGATAAATCTTTATTTTGGAATTATAAGTTTAAAGATGATATGAAACTTGGTCCAGAAGAAGCTAAATTCTGGGTAGATACGGCAAAAAAAGAATATTTTTTTACTAAAGA